>Ga0302281_10001395_pt1 | contig 17450 bp, 16 predicted proteins | sample III_Fen_E1_2_FD_198762 | JGI IMG/M metagenome (GOLD analysis project Ga0302281, IMG submission 198762) | Peat permafrost microbial communities from Stordalen Mire near Abisko, Sweden - III_Fen_E1_2 | ecosystem: Environmental > Terrestrial > Soil > Wetlands > Permafrost | place: Sweden: Abisko...
AATCATTCGTCGGCGTGGCGATCATCAAACTATCAAGCAGTCCCATTTGTGCGTTGGTCGTCGTTTGCATATTCCTCTGACTTTCTATCAGACCATCCGTTCAAAAGTGTTTTGCAGAGGTCTCGACATATGAAAAATCCTTCTGGATCAGTTGGCGGCAAGTAACACTCCCAATTTATTTCTCCCGAATCTAGAATTGTGCCTCGTAGATCAGGCTTTGAATTTTTCGTGCCGGCACCAGTTATTTCATATCCTTCGATAATTCCGTTGGAAAAAATAAACTCTTCTTTGCCTCTGCCACAACTCATAAGAGTGATGCCAGGAACTTTCCAAGTCCACGCCACATTCCACGTTCCCAACAGCCAACCAAATTGTTTCCCGACTTTGTTATATTTTATCTGGGCTTCCACCTTCTGCTTATCCAGCCAGCCTTTGATTTTAAGTTTTGCAATCAATTGTTGCAAGTTCGGGTCATTGCTGTCCGCCGCACCCGCTGCCAAAAGTTTCTGTCCGGCTTCGTAGCCCGCGTCCGCGTCATCCAAACTTAATGCCGCTGCCACACGAATTTGCCAGAGCAACATCTGGTCTGGATGTTTCTGCAAAAAAGTGCCGCTCTCATCCATGAATTGTTTCAACGACGCTTTTTGCTGGTCTAAATCCGTGTTCTGTTGCGCCTCCTTTGCCATTTCAATCAGTGAATTATATTCCACCTTATCCATGCCGGTGAGTTGTTCGGAAGTTCCGCTTGCCGCAGGTTGGGCAACGCTGTTTGTTGGCTGGCTGCTATTTGAAGCCGCAAGCAATTTGTCCAAAAGCGTCTTGGCTTTAATCAACCGCTGGTCGTCGGGATAGGCCAGCAATAAACCTGACGCCAGTTGTTGCGCTTCTGCGTATTTTCCATCGTGAACCAAATTGGAAAGTTTTTTCACCACATCCTCCGGCGCTTGACCCGCCGGGACTGGATTTGCAACGGCGGCATTGGTGTCGGCAGGCGTATTAGTGAGTTGCGCAAGTGACGAGAAGGCTATTGCCAAAACTAAAATGAAGCCAAAGATTATAGATTTCATGGTCGCGGCTGACCTTGAGGATTTTGTGCATCATCGCTTTGGGGAGTATCAAGCATCCGTTTCAAATCCGGGTCTGTAATTTTGACACCGCCTACGTTGAATAATTTGTTAATGACGGTGCTGTCCCCTAATTTCAGTTTCAGTCGCTTTTCTGTCTCAAAAGGTGTTAACGATTGGATTACAAATGAACGATATTCATCCATGGTCATGCCAAAGCTTTTGGGATATTTTTCGAAGTCAGCTTCAGCCCCATGCTTTTTTAACCACAATGCTTTTGATGCTGCCATAGCATCCTCTGCATCTTTCTTTGCAGAAACCAAATCTGCGGCATTGCTTTTTTCCTGCAAAAGGTGCTGGAAAATTAATCTGCTCAAAATTATTGTCGGCTGCCGCAAGGTTGCCCCATTTTGTGTTTCTTGTTTTGTGAGAACATGGCCTTGGACATTGACTGATTGCCCGTCAATCAATTCAGCTTTGGCTCTGGAAGATAGAATCGCTTGATACCATTCGCTAAACTGAATCTCAAAGTTATGGCCTGTTACAATCACCCTGTCTTTGTCGAGCCAGTCCTTGAGGTTGAGTTTTGAAAGCAATTGTTGCTGGTTTGCATCGCTGCTGTTCGCCCCGTCCGCCGCCAAAAGATGTTGTCCGGCTTCATAACCAGCCAGAGGATCTCCTAGGCTTAACGCGCTCGCTGCGAGAACCTGCCATAACAATATCTCATCCGGATATTTTTTCAAAAATGCCTGACTCTTGTCTATGAATTGTTGCAGCAAGATTTTTTGTTGATCCAGATCGGTCGTTTGTTGTGCCTCACGCCCTAGTTCAATCAAAGAATCATAATCAACCTTGTCCATCCCTGTGAGTTGTTCCGAAGTTCCGCTTGCCGCAGGTTGGACAACTGCGTTTGTGGGTTGGCTGCTGTTTGAAGCTGCGATCAATTTATCCAAAAGCGTCTTGGCTTTGATCAACCGCTGGTCGTCGGGATAGGCCAGCAACAAACCTGCCGCCAATTGCTGCGCTTCCGCATATTTCCCATCGTGAACCAAATCAGAAAGTTTTTTTATCACATCGTCGGACGCCTGACTCACCGGAACTTGATTTGCCGTAAGAGAATTAGTGTCAACTGCTGGCGCGTTCGTGAGTTGTTGCGCAGGCGACATGATTGCTGCCAGAACTAAAACGAATCCCAAAATGAAAGATTTCATCTGCAAAAATTGATTATTTTGCTGCTGGCCCACGGTGGTGCGTTGACGGAGGTTGAGAACCTTGCTGATTTTGTGAGTCGTCAATTTTTGTCAAAATAAATACCATCGGATTTTTTTCAGAATCGATCTCGCTTTCTTTGGAAGAGCTTGCGGTAGGAAACGAAACTGTCATTGTATTTTTGTCATCAGCAATCACACATGAAATGGCTGTCACCCATCCCGAGGGATAAAGCGAACCGCCATCTGCATTTTTGGATGGAAAATTATATTCCCAGATTATTTTTCCATCTTCGTGCAATGTGCCTTCTAGATCATTCTCTGTATTATTTTCGCCAGTGCCGCCTGTTCTAAAGCCAACAACATTCGTGCCGGATCTCGAAATTATTTCCATGCCTACATCAAGAATTTTCTTTCCTCTCACCATTACGCCGAAATATTCTTTTGAATTTACTATGACTCGCCCTCCTTCCAGCACATAAAGTTTCTTTCGATTAGTCATGTTGCGCAATGGCTGTAAATCCATCGAAATATTCCAAGTTCCTAAAAGCCAGCTATATTTTTCATGGTCTTCCACTTTTTGTTTATCCAGCCAACCTTTGAGGTTTAGCTGTGAGAGCAGACGTTGCATGGTCGCGTCATTGTCTGCCATGCCCGACGTCAGCAGCTTTTGCCCCGCATCGTATCCGGCCAGCATATCATCCAAACTTAATGCGCTTGCCGCACGCAGTTGCCAGAGCAGCATGTCGTTTGGATGTTTTTCCAAAAATGGTTTGCTTTCATCCATAAACCGATGCAGCAATATTTTCTGCTGATCCAAATCCGTCGTCTGCTGCGCTTCACGTCCCAGTTCAATCAAGGAATTATATTCTACCTTGTCCATGCCCGTGAGTTGTTCGGAAGTTCCGCTTGCCGCAGGTTGGGTAACGCTGTTTGTTGGCTGGCTGCTATTTGAATCGGCAATCAATTTGTCCAAAAGCGTCTTGGCTTTAATCAACCGCTGGTCGTCGGGATAGGCCAGCAACAAGCCCGCCGCCAATTGTTGCGCTTCCGCATATTTTCCGTCGTGAACCAAATCAGAAAGTTTTTTTATCACGTCGTCGGATGCCTGACTCATCGGAACTTGATTTGTCGCGATTGTGTTGGTGTCAGCGGGCGCGTTAGTCACCGTCTGCGCGTGGAGCGGCGCGACAAAAATCAGAACAACGGAAAATCCGATAATGAAAGATTTCATCTGCCAAAATCTATGGTTTTGCCCGGGCTTCCGCTGGCGGAGGTTGAGGAGCTTGCTGATTTTGTGAGTCTCCTTTTGTGAAAATCAAAGTAACTGGATATTTCGAAGGTATTTCACTTTTTGAATCTGAACTTTGGGACGGAATAACTACGTTTATGATGCCCTTATCTTTGTCCATTTCAACCGAATTTACTTTTTGCCATCCAGATGTAAAAAATTCACTTTTCATATAAGATCCATATCTGAAGCCACCAATCACCTCCGCAACCCAACCACCACCACGCGCGCGCCCAATTGGATCAGCAGAATGAAATTGTAAATTTTTCGAGCGGCGGGCAAAATAACCATTTGAATCTGACATTCTGCCAATAATTGCAACCGTATCATCACGAATGAAACGGAAAAAATATAATCCATCTGAATCAAAAGGAGGCAGGTAACATTCCCAATTGATTTCTCCAGACTTAAGAATTGTGCCTCGCAAATCAGGCTCTTCACTTTTCGCACCATTATCCCCAATTACATATCCTTCAATGATTGAATTCGAAATCGAAAACTCTTCTTTATCCCTGTTGCTTTTATAGCCTCCAAAATCCCACGACACATCGAAAGTTCCCGATAGCCAGCCAATTTTTTTTTGTAGTTCCTCGCTCTCGGCTTTTTGCTTGTCCAGCCAAACTTTTAGATTGAGTTGCGATAGGACGCGTTGCGTGACTGGATCATTGTCTGCTATACCTGACGCAAGAAGTTTTTGTCCGGCTTCATAGCCTGTTATCGGATCATCAAGAGTGATTGCCGATACCGCGCGCAGTTGCCAGAGCAGAATATCATTTGGATGTTTTTCCAAAAATGGTTTGCTTTCGTCCATGAATCGGTGCAGCAATGTTTTCTGCTGATCCAAATCCGGGGTCTGCTGGGCTTCACGTCCCAGTTCAATCAAGGAATTATAGTCCACCTTGTCCATGCCGGTGAGTTGTTCGGAAGTTCCGCTTGCCGCAGGTTGGGCAACGCTGTTTGTTGGCTGGCTGCTATTTGAAGCCGCAAGCAATTTGTCCAAAAGCGTCTTGGCTTTAATCAATCGCTGGTCGTCGGGATAGGCCAGCAATAAACCTGCCGCCAATTGTTGCGCTTCCGCATATTTCCCATCGTGAACCAAATCGGAAAGCTTTTTTATCACGTCGTCGGGCGCCTGACCTAGACTTGCCGATGCAGCATTCGTGTCAATAGGGGACGTGTTAGTGCCAGTGACTGATGGGCTGGTGTCAATTGCGGGTGATGGAGACGTTGTCGCCACCGATATTGGGTTGGAGTCCGGCGTTGGTTGTGGCAACGGTTGATAGGAAGTTGGGGGAGCCGCTTGCGCGGATAGCGGCACGAGAGAAATCAAAGCAAGGGAAAATCCAATAATGAAAGACCGCGATAATTTTCCCATAAACTTTGAGTAATCAATTGTGCGCCTGCCCGTCAAAGTTTGCCCCTAGGATGGTGTTGAGTTCGTTTTTAAGTTTTTGCTGGTCTTGCGCCGGCGGAGGCGTTGAATTGGCTGATTTCGTTTTACCCATGCCGCTAAAGTTCACCGCGTATGAGCCGCCTGAAACTATCTGGTCGAACTGCTGGCTGACTTGCTGTTGCAGTGCCTGTTGGTTGAAATTTTGTTTTTCCGCCTCGGTCATGTTTGAATCTTTGGGCAATCCGCGAAAGTCCACGTTGTTTGGGTCATTATTGGCATTTAACGAATTCAAGGACGTGACATGATCACGCAAGTCCACGGTGTTCGCATCCAGATTCACTAAATTCAACGGAGATGAATTCGGACTTGGGGCTGATGAATGGGTCAATTGATCAAAATCAAAATTTCCCGTATTGGCCGGAGGATTGCCCAACAACTGGCTTAATGCGCCGCTGTTTTGCGCGGCCACCGCCGTGTCTTTAATTTTTTGTTTTGCCAGCGCGAGGTTGTGAAGAATGTTCGGATCATTTGGAGTTTGGGCGAGAGCTTTCTGAAACTCATTGATTGCGCCGGTGTAATCTTTTTGTTTGAGCAGGTAAATGCCGCTGTTGTTGAGTTGATTGGCGGCAAGTTGACGCTGTTGTTGCTCCTGTTGCGCTGCCAATTGCGCCTGTTGTTGCGCCGGGTCAACTTGGGGTGGTCCAAATAGCATCTGACCAAGTGATTGGCCAATGGCAGTGCCAATCATCTGCGCTCCCTGCAATTGCATCTGCTGCATCGGTGCCGGTGCGGCGGGAACTGCGGCTGGAGCAGGCGCGCTGTTTCCAAGCAGATAATCCCGTTGTTGAGTGCCTCCCCAATCAGCTTTCTGCTGGTTGATTTGATCCTGAATGTCTTGCCCCGCCGCACTCTGGATAAAAAAGGTTCCAACGGCCAAGCTGGTTGCAATTTGAACAAACAAACGATTTTTCATAAGCTGCTCGCTTTCCAAATAATTTTCCCCGCCACGTTGTTATGAGACTTGCTCCTTTAAGATATTTGTCAACTGAAATTCAAAGCGACGTAGAAAAAATCACCCGGTCACACTCTTTTGTGTGGCCGGCTTTTTATTTGCCGGTTCTGGCAAGTCCACACGTCTCCACCGAAACAGCACGAGGTCATACGCTTCACCTTGGAACCATAGGGTTCATTCACAAACAAAAACAACCACAGGAGTAAATTATGAATAACAAATCGTATGACCGCATCACCGAACGCATCGTGTCGCTGCTGACGCAAGGCACCGTGCCCTGGCATAAACCGTGGCACGTCAAAACCGGACTGCCCCGCAACCTCGTCTCGCAGAAACCGTATCGGGGCATCAATGTGTTTCTGCTCATGGCGATGAATTATGAATCGCCTCACTGGCTCACGCTCCGGCAGGCCAACCTGCTGGGCGGCCAGATCAAGCCGGGCGAAAAATCATGTCCCGTCGTGTTCTGGAAACCGATGAAGGTGAAAGACAAGGAATCCGGCGAGGAGCGTAAAATCCCGTTCCTGCGCCTGTATCATGTCTTCAATGTCACGCAATGCACCGGATTGAAGAACGTCCCCAAGGCGGATGATTCGGCGTTTATTCAGACCATGCCGCCGGAGATTGTTGCCAATATGCCGCAGCGTCCGGTCATCAAACATGGCATGGCGATGGCGTCGTATTCGCCCGTCAGTGATTTGGTGAATATGCCCGACCATGCTCGTTTCGAGTCCGAGGATCATTATCATGCCACGCTCTTTCACGAGCTTGTGCATGCGACCGGCCATGAGAAGCGTTTGAAACGCGCCAGCATCATGGAACGCAACGGTTATGGCTCCGATCCCTATGGCAAGGAGGAATTGATTGCCGAAATGGGCAGCGCCTTTCTCTGCGGTTACGCCGGCATCGTTGACCGGACAATCAACAGTTCCGCCGCCTATCTCGAAGGCTGGTTGAAACAGTTGAAGGAGGACAAGACGCTCATCGTCCACGCAGCGGCGCAGGCGCAGAAAGCAGCGGACTTCATCCTCGGCCATAAACCGGAGCATCCGGTGGAAGAAATCATCCCAAACATCTCGGTGCCACCGAAACCGGCAAAGGTGATGGCGTGAAGGTGATCCATCCGCAGGAGTTCAAGGTGATGTCGCTGCGCGATTGTCCCGTGCCCAGCGAGATGCTGGTGTGCGAGACTCCCAAACAGGTCGTGGATTACTGGCGGTTGCACATCGCCACGGCTCCCCACTTCAATCCTGAATGCGAGTGCATGGCGGTGTTGCTGTTGAACACACGCAAGCGGGTGAAAGGGCATCAAGTGCTGTCCATCGGCACGATGGACACCATTCTGGTGCATCCACGTGAGGTGTTCCGCTGCGCCATCATCGCGGCGGCGGCGGCGGTCGTCATCATCCACAATCATCCGAGCGGTGAAAGCACCCCGTCAGAAGCCGACATCAAGGTGACTCGCGACCTCATCCGTGCCGGTCAATTGTTGAAGATCGAGTTGATTGACCATGTCGTCATCGGCAACCAAAACCATTCATCATTAAGAGAATTGGGTTTCTTCTATAGCTAAAAAACAACCCCGACCATTTTTGGCCGGGGCTTTTTATTTTTGTGCGAGGATGAAAATTAACCGGACAAATTATTTTCCGTCGGCATTTGCCAGCCTGTCCAGTCGTGCGATGCAGGTTTGCATCCGGTCGGCGGGGAGTGCCGTTTTAGTCAAGCGCTCCCGAATGATTGGCACCTGAACCAAGGAGTGCCGCAACAACCCGCCGATGAAGTCCACATCTTTTTCCCGGCCAGCCACCAATTTTGATACGGCCAGATCATGAATTTCCAGACAGAGACCAGTGCCGCCGCCCGTGTTTTGATTGTGCACCGGCACGAGGCGCTCACGCCATCCGGCAGGGAGAACGGCAGTTTCCTGACTGACCCCGTGCGCGTAATAGCCAAATGTCTGATGAAAGGGCGAACCTTCCCCGATGGAACCGTCAATCAGGTCGTTATCCGACGGGTTACGCAGCGAAAAAACATCGGCTTCGATGGAGATCAGCAGTTCGTCGGGAGCTTGAGGAAACTGACCCAGCACAGATTGGCTGCCGACGATGACGAATTCTGAAGCACCGGTGATGCCGGCGGCGGCCCGGATGATATGTTCAAGCTGTTGCCGTTGCATGGCGGAAGCGGGATTTGACTTCCCAGACTTCCGTTGGCGACAGCACGCCGGCAAAGGGCGAATTTTGACGCAACCGCTGGGCATTATCCGATTCAGAGCAAAGCAAAGTGCAAATATCTTCCAACGGGCGGGAGAGGATTTGCTGCCATTCGGCATAGCAACGCAGCAGAGACGGGGATGAGATGTTTTGTTGCGACCAGCGCACGAGGTTGGCGCGGGCAAAATCAATCACCTCCGGTTGCCAGCGCATCCGTTCCGCAACGCGACGCGCCAGTTCCAGGCTAACTTGATCAGTTTCAGAATGATTCATGCTGCTTGATTTCTTGGCATAGGCAAACTTTTGCCTTGAGCTACTATGGTCGCTTTTTTTGTCTGAAGCAAGTCTGGCTGCACAGTTGCATGACAACCCAACCACTTGGAAATTTACAGGCCTCAGTTTTGAGCCGCCGGTTGAACTGCCGGAGCCGGAGTCTGGCCAATTGCGCCTTGAATCCGCACCGTCAAATTTGACACGCCGGCTTGAAGCTGTGCCAAAAGTTTATCGTTCATATCGGCAATATTTGATTTGTTAATCGGAATGAATTCCTCGTTATCCTTGAATGCCAGCAGCCCCGGCATTGTGACGTTGTGCTTGGCCCTGTATTCCAAAACCTTGAACAGAATTTCCGTGTTTGTATCTGTCGTCTGGCCGCAGACGATGATGCACTCACGACGCCCATTGACCGAGAGAAGGCCGTTGTCGTCTTGCGAGGCTGTAATCAAATAGGTGTCTGGTTTTGGCTCGCTGTCCACGATGATCTTGTAGTTTGGCTGCACTGTCAGCAATGCTTGTTCAATGGCCCCCGCCACGGAAACGACTGATTTACTGCTGTTGAGTTCGTGATCATCGAACAAGTTGGCGTCAACATATTCACCTAAAGTTTCATCATAAACTGTTTTGGGGCGGTTCAACCGTTCCACCCGCTGCCGTTCGATTTGTTCCGGCTCGTGTGTCTTGTAATCCGCCATCAATTGTTTTGCTTGCGCGTTGTCCGGCAAAGCTTGGAGCGCCATTGTCAGATATTCCTCACCGCCGATGTAATCACCCTGATTCCCTGATGTTTGTGCTTTTTGAATGTCACCAAGCCCAGTCGCCTCATGTTGCAGGATTATGGCGTCCGCATCGTCAGGCTTGGCAATGAGCGCATCGTTCACCGTCTGCAATGCCTTGTCGTAATCAGACGAAGCCATGTAATTACGAGCCGACTTCATTCCACCCGTGTAGCCCGTGCTGACTAAATTTGTTTGGTAAATGTTGGTTTGATTGGCGGAAATTTCCAGTGACACCGCCACCGGCTCGTAACCGGCACGGTGGAGTGTAAATTGCAAAGTGCCGGGAACCAATTCGGGCAGGTTGAGCGGGGTGATACCCCAATCACGGCCATTGCCGTCTTGAACCGTGGCTTCCGGCGGCTCGGTTTGCAACATGGCCGCGCCATACAGGAATTCAATCGGATTGTCATTGGTCACACCTGCTTTGATCGCCAGTGTTTGCTCATGTTGATGGCCGTGATGTCGGGAGATCAGTTTGTAGTTTCCTTCCGGAAGTTCCTTTATAAAAGCTGGGAAGCCACCCGCTTCCTCCTGCTGGTCATCCAGTGTCAGCAGTTGGAAACTTGCATCCGATTGATTGCATGACAACTGCACCGCGCCCAATTGTGGAGCGATACGCCAAGCGGCGGTTGTTCCAGAAAAGACCGTAACGTCATCGGCGTGTCCCCAATGTGCATATCTCGATTCGATTGTGTATTGATCCGTCGGAACCGATTGCGTCAGGCCGGAACTGTTTGTCAGAGACACAGACCATTCCGGCCCGCGAATGAAAATGAAAGGCGCAGGCGGATCGGCGGTGACCGACAAAGTTCCCATTGTCCGTTTCAAATCAATCGTGCCGAAGTTGTGATCGCCATACCAGACGAACATATTTGTTGAAAATGGTTCACCCTTGGGAAGCGTGACCGCGAACGTGTGATTGCCCAGGGGGATTTTTTGTCCGCTGACTACAGGTTTTCCGTCGAAAGTGGTGTATGCCTCGTCATGTTGCTGGCCTTGCATGGTCACCGTGAATTCAAGGCGAGTTTTCTCCATGAGACGCTGATGCGTGCGAATACCGTAAAGCACCAGCACCAGCAACAACCACCATGACAAGGGGCGCAGAACCCGCCTCCAATAACCTGTCCGGTTTTCCGGGGTGTCGGATGAATTTTGTTTCGCCATATTCAAATCGGTTTTGTTAATAGCCCAAAGTCGGCTCAATGGCGATTAAACCTGAAAAGTGAAACGGCGCGACGCTGCAAAAAATCCGCATCCCGTTTTAGTGTTGACCATTGCTCTGAACAGCCGTCATTCTGGACGGCAGATACTCGACCATGGCAACCACTGACAACAAGCCAAAAAAGAGCGAAATCTTTCGCCAGACCATCCGGTGGCTGATCGACTTCGTCTTCACGTTCCAGAACAAGCGCGGTGAAATTCTGGATAAACCCGAATTGTTATACGCGGATGGCTTTACCTGTTCCTCGCAGGAATTCTACGCCACCGTCGAGCAGCAGATGGCGGCACGGAAAATTCCCGGCATGGAGATCTCGCGTGTGAAATTTGCCGAGGGCGGTTTGTTATCCGAGCAGCGCGTTTATCTGCGGCTGATGCGCGAGCGTCTGGGCATCGACACCTGTGCCGCCCCGTTCGGCAACCTTTATTTTTTTTCCATCCGCAAGGTGTATGTGCCGGCGCTGGTCCGGCTGTGGCACATCGTGATGGCGCTCGTTTTTTTAGGGGTGGTTTATGCGCTTTTGACGAAGCCATTGGGGGCCAATTATGCCGCCATCGCCACGGTGGCGCTCGTGTTCGCGATTGTCGGCGTGCTGCACAACGCCGCCGCCGAGGGAGGTTCAGATCTTGATGCGCTTTTGCTGAAGACACCGGTGTTGGCCACCATCTACGAAGACTGGTTTCGGGTCGATACGTATTATCGCGAAGATACCCGGAATCTGTATATGCAACTTTTCCCCCAGTTCATCCAGAGCATTGCCGAAGAAACATGTGCGGCCAAGGGCTTCAAACTAATTCCGTATCTTCAACCATCACCGCCGGTTTCAGATCTCAACAAACCGTTGCCCCCGGATAAAAAGTCCGCCGCAGCGTGAGGTATGGCCTCCATCCACGAACAACTGACAAGTCAGTTTTACAAGTGGGAATCACGCGGACGCGGCTGGCGGGTGTTTGAGGAGCCAGTTCAGCTTGAGCCGCCGTTTCAAGCCTTTAACGGTTATGTTTTGCCGGAAGCTTCGGTTGTGGACGATGGTCGTGTGCCCACGTTCTTAAGTTCGCTTTATCGCAAAATCAGTCAACCTCCGCCGCCGCCAGCCGTCATTGTCGAAGAAGAACCCGAACCCGAACCAACCCAGTTGTTGCGGGAATCATTGGTGGAGTTTCAGGCTTCATTGCCGGCCAAGCTGGACGTTGGCCGGGAATCATTGGAGCAGTTTTTTCACAACCTGGCCCTGTGTCGTGAACCGATTGCCTTTGAGCTGCTGGGGATTCACAAACGGGTGACCGCGCAGTTTGCAGCCAGCACGGATGATGCACACACAGTCCGGCGACAATTATCAGCCCACTTTCCCGACGTGCAATTCCGGCAACTGGAAGGCGCATTGGACAAGGCATGGGAAGGCAGCAGCGGCGACGAAGCGTTTGCCCTTGAGTTTGGCTTGGAACGGGAATTTATGTGGCCGCTGGCCACCGGCAAAATCGATCCCTTCATCGGTCTGGTTGGTGTTCTGGCGGAATTGCAACCGGGTGAACTGGCCATGTTCCAAGTCCTTTGGCAGCCGGTGCAAAATCCATGGGCGGAAAGTCTCGTGGATTCCGTGACGCTGCCCGATGGCAAGCCGCTGTTCGTCAACGCGCCCGAACTGACTGGCGCGGCGGAAAGCAAGGCGGACAGACCGTTGTATGCCGCCGTCGTTCGCATCATGGGCCGGGCGGACACCCGCGCCCGGCTGGAGCAAATGGCGCGGGACATGGCAGGCTCGCTACGCGTCTTTTCCAATCCACAGGGCAACGCCCTCATTCCGTTGCATAACGCCGATTATCCATATGAGGAACATTTGGAGGATGTGCTCCGTCGCCAGTCCCGGCGCAGCGGCATGATTTTGACAAGTGACGAGTTGACGGGTTTTGTGCATCTGCCCTCCACCGCCGTGCGTTCGCCGGAATTATTACGGGACACAGGAATGACCAAGGCCGCGCCCGCCAACGTGTGCCAGCCGACAGACTTTGTCATCGGCGACAACGAACACAATGGCGAGACCGTGCCAGTTTTCCTTACCGCCGACCAACGCGTCCGCCATACGCACATCATCGGCTCCAACGGCACCGGCAAGTCATCGCTGCTGCTGAATTTGATCCGGCAGGACATCGCGAATGGCGCTGGTCTGGCCGTGCTCGATCCGCATGGCGATTTGATCGACCAGATTCTGGGCTGCATTCCCGAAGACCGGATGAAAGACGTGGTCTTGGTGGATCCATCCGATGTCGAGTTTCCAGTCGGCTTCAACATATTGCAGGCGCATTCCGAAGAGGAAAAAAGACTCATCGCCTCCGACTTGGTGGGCGTGTTCCGGCGACTGGCCACGACCTGGGGCGACCAGATGGATACCGTATTGCAGAACGCCATCCTGGTCATATTGGAAAGCAGCCGGGGTGGGACGCTCGCCGACTTGCGCCGATTCCTGCTGGAACCTGTTTTCCGCACCGAGTTTTTAACCACCGTCCAAGACCCGGAGTTGATCTATTACTGGGAGAAAGTGTTCCCACAACTGGGCGGCGGCAAATCCATCGGCTCGGTGCTGACCCGGTTGCAGGATTTTTTCAGCCAGAAGCCGCTTCGCAACATGGTTTCGCAGCGGGAGAACCGGCTTAAATTTGCCGACATCATGGACGGCGGTAAAATTTTCCTGGCGAAACTGTCGGAAGGATTATGCGGGGAAGAAAACTCCTACCTGCTGGGGACGTTGCTGGTGTCAAAGTTCCAACAGTTGGCGATGGCACGGCAGGTGCAGAAGCAAGAGGTCCGGCGGGACTTCTGGTTATACATCGACGAATTCCAGCATTTCATCACACCCAGCATGGGCAAGATTTTGACCGGCGCACGAAAATACCGTCTGGGCCTTACGCTTGCCCATCAGGAACTGCACCAGTTACAAAGCGATCCCAAGGTGGCCAGCGCCGTCATGACACAGCCCTGCACACGGATTGTGCTGCGCGTCGGCGATGACGACGCCAAAAAACTGGGTGATGGCTTTGAATCCTTCGATGCCCGGAGCCTGACCCGGCTGGAAAAGTTCCATGCGATTGTCCGCGTCGAACAGAATGATTTTGATTTCAATCTGGCCTTGCGGAAACCCGAACCGCCCGAGGGTGACGCGGAGAGAATCGCCGCAATCATTGCCGCTTCCCGTGCCGAATATGCGACACCGCGTGCCGAAGTGGAGGCGATGTTGCTGGCGAATCTTCGGCCGGAAGTCCGCAAAACCAAGCCGCCCGAACCACCCGATGCGTCCGAGCCGCCCAGTGGTAATCGACAGCCAACGCCCAAGCCAGTCTTCCCGACAATCACCCCAACGGAACCGGTTTTACCACCCGCACCGGAGGTGCCGGTCTCTCCGCCGGTGATGCAGAAATTTTCCGAACCACCGCCAATTTCCGAACCACCCAATGCGGCCGAAATTCCGAATGTCGCAGTTGGTAAAAGTGAACCAGTGGCCGAACCGAATGAATTAGGGCGTGGCCTGGCCTTGCACAAATCAATTCAGAAACGGATTCGGGATGGTGCACAAAAGCTTGGATTCAAGGCCGACATCGAAAAACAGTTGGTCAAGGGATCAAATGAAGCGGCTGATTTGGTGTTGCGGCAAGGCGGATTGGTGATCGCCGTCGAAATTGCCATTTCCCGCAACATCAATCACGAGTTTGATAATGTGCAGAAGTGCATGGGGGCGGGATTCAATATCTTGGCCGTGATTGCCACCGGGCGGAAGCTGTTGGACGATATTGCCGCCGCCGTGCAGAGCGGACTTGGCCCGGATGCGGCGGCGAAAGTGAGCTATCACACACCGGATGAGTTTTTGGTCGAGCTGCAAAAACTGGCGAAGACAGCGGAGGCTATTCCGCCGGCAACCCCGGTGGAAAAGACCGAAAAAGTCCTCGGCTTTCGCGTCACCCGGAATTTCCCGAAGCTCTCGCCGGAGGAACAGCGTCTGAGCCAGCAGTCCGTTCATCAGGTGGCTCAAAAGGCCATCCAAAAGTGACGGCGGTTTCGGGCTTGCCGCCAAGCCGGGATTATCCTAACTATAGATATGGATAAGATATCGGCGCTTCACAAACTTGCTCTTGCCGTCTTACAGAACCGTAAGGCTGGACTGCTGTCCGGGTTGCACCTGTCGCCTGATCTGGTGCGCGCCTCCTATGTCCGCCAATACCTGACCTGTGGTAAAAAGAACTGCCGCTGCCGCCGGGGCTTCAAGCACGGCCCGTTTTTCTATCTGGTGCAATGTCTGGGCACCGGCAGGGTGCGGAAGTTCCTGCTAAAAACCCCGGCGCAGCGTAAACAAGCCCGCGCCGGTATTGCGGCGCATCTGAAATTACAGCGGCGGCTGGCGGAGCTTTCCGAAATCAACACCGAGATTTTACGGCGCGGCGCGGTCTAAAAAAAGGACACGCCGGAAATTGATAAAAGCCATATTCTACGGGCTTAAATCCGCTTCAACCCCTTGCAAAAAGGCGGTGAATTTGTTATAGTTATTATGTTCCTTTCCGAAGGAACATGGTCGGTTTCTTCGTTCGCTTATTCGTTAATCAATAAAACTCACATGAATAAAACCATGTTTGACATTATTTCTCCCGACGGCATTCCCATTTCTTGCGAGCCGTTCAATACTCAAGAAGAGGCGGTAAAATATGCTTTTCAGTGGTGCAAACGGTTTGAGCAACAGGGCTACTATTCAACTTCTCGCTGGGAAAAAATTCCACTGGAAGATTTGCCCGAAAATCTGGACCTGGTTCCCGTCACGGTAAATGAATGAATTTCCCACGGCGGCGCAAGCGCGCTTGTGCCGCTCATGGGAAATTTAACGCCTATTATCATAATGTTATTTTCCCCGCCGCTTGCTGGTGGCGACGATCATTAAAAAATGGATATAAAATGTAAAGACAGGGTGGCTGATGCTTTTGCCTCCCGCATGTCCGATTTGCGAAAACTTTGGCGGGCGGGCTACGGCGTGGAAGTTAAGGACATTGGCCGCTTGGAAGAATACGGGTTGTGCGTGGACCGGGTGGCGGCGGACACTTTTGGCACGCATCCGGGCTATTGGCGCTATCAAATTTCGTGGGGCGGCCCCGCCGAAGAATTCCGCTATTATGACCAAGACGGCGGCGCGGTTGAGTTTTGGTTTTTAGATTGGGGCGACGGAGCCGGCAAGAAAGTCAAAGGCCCGGATGCGCAGTTAATCAAGAGCATCATTGCCGACGCGCAAGGCGGCAATGCTTAAGAAAGAGAGACGAAAAACCGGCACAACGCCAGCATGTGCCGGTTTTTTGTTTGCTTAATTTTTATTTCGGAAAATTTCAATTTCGGCTTGATTCGGCTTTCGTTCTTTGCCATGAAGTAGTGTATGAAGGACAACCATGCCTTGAACAAACCGGTTGGCATCTGGATTCGTGTCAGCACCGAAGATCAGGCCAAAAGTGAGAGCCCCGAACACCACGAGGAACGCGCCCGCGCCTACGCCAAGAGTCGGGGTTGGGAGGTCAGGGAGTTGTATAATTTGGCCGGGCAAAGCGGCAAGGCCGTCATGCAAAACCCGGAAGCACGGCGCATGATGAAGGACATTGAACGCGGCCATATCAACGGCCTTATTTTTTCCAAACTCGCCCGATTGTCCCGCAACCGGCGCGAGTTGGAAGAATTTTCCGACTTTTTCAAGAAGCATGATGCCGACCTGATTTCTTTAAGTGAGGCGATTGACACCAGCACCGCCGGCGGCCGGATGTTTTTTCATCTGCTGGGAGTGTTCGCCCAGTGGGAACGGGAAGAAATCACCGAACGCGTCAATGCGTCGGTGTTGACACGCGCAAAGCTGGGAAAATCCATCAATGGCACGTCGCCTTATGGTTATGTATGGAAAGACCGCAAGCTGGTCATCAAACCGGAGGAAGCCGCCATCCGTCGCAAAGCCTACGAACTTTTTTTGAAGTATCGGCGCAAGGGACAAGTTGCCAAAGAACTTAACGCCGCCGGGTATCGCACACGCAACGGAAGCATATGGCGCGACACTTCCATTGAACGCATCTTGAACGAATCCAGCGCCAAGGGCGTTTATGTGTTCAACACCATGCGTCTGATTGGAACATGGCGCACCGAACTCAAACCGGAAAGCGAATGGGGGCGGGTCGAATGTCCGCCGATTGTTTCCGAAGATTTATGGAATCAGGTGAACCGGATTGTTGAAGAACAATTGAAAGCTTGGAAAAAGCCCGGCAAGCCCCCGGTGCATTTGTTCAGCGGCTTGGCGCATTGCGCGTGCGGTCATAAAATGTATGTTTCCGCCAACAGCCCGAAATATTTTTGCCGGAAATGTTGCAACAAGATTGCCATCGTGGATTTGGAAAATGTCATCCTGCTGGAATTGAAGAAGTTTTTTGGCCAGCCCGGGCGGATTGCCAGCCACTTGCAGGCGGCGGAAAAGAATTTGGCGGAAAAATCCGACTTGCTGGCAACGCATCAGCGGGAGATTCAAAAAGTGCGGGAGGAAATGCACCAGACGCACCAGTTGTATTTGCTAAAGCAGATTTCGGGCGATGGCTTCCGTGACCTTTACAGCCCCGCCGAAGAGCGGTTGAAGCAATTGAACGACGCACTGCCAAAGTTGGAGGCCGAAGTGGATTTATTGAAAGTCAACAAATTGTCGGCGGATGATGTGCTGAACGAGTCCAATTCTTTACATGCAAGGTGGCCCAAAATGCCGCCATCAGAGAAGCGGCAGAACGTCGAAGCCCTCATCGAAAAGATCATAGTCGGCAATGGTGAACTCGACATAACATATTCATTACTACCTACTTCCATAGAACAGTGCAAAAACCAGCAGAGGTTAGGGCCGGGGTGAGGAGCTGTAATTTTATTGGCAAATGACGAACCCCTCACCCTGTCCCTCTCCCCGCTTGGGCGGGGCGAGGGTAACTTACGTTAAATGCATAATCCCTTGC
>Ga0302281_10001397_pt1 | contig 17449 bp, 19 predicted proteins | sample III_Fen_E1_2_FD_198762 | JGI IMG/M metagenome (GOLD analysis project Ga0302281, IMG submission 198762) | Peat permafrost microbial communities from Stordalen Mire near Abisko, Sweden - III_Fen_E1_2 | ecosystem: Environmental > Terrestrial > Soil > Wetlands > Permafrost | place: Sweden: Abisko...
CGCAAAGGCTTCTTCACCGATCTGCACACCATCACCGCCTATTTTCTCTTCCCCGACTGGCATGCCTTGTGTTCGGCGATGGTCCAGGGAAATGCGCCCTCGCCTTGACCAAGTCGGCCGTTACTGATCGGATTCCTACAGTTAGGACTGCTGGCCTCAGTCAACCCTGGTTGCAGCCTCGGCAGACCCCGTGATAGAGATAGGGGACGAGCAGTTGCATGCGGCTCCCGATGCATCGTTGACGGGGAACCTAATCAATCAAAGCGGCCAGATCGTAAATGTCGCGCATGTACTTGGAACGTTTTACGACAAAAGCGGCCAGGTGGTCTGGGTTGCCGACCAGTATGTCGACATCGCTCTCTTACCGCAGAACCCGGTGCCGTTTGACATTCATATTCCCGAGGATCTTGCGAAGAACGTGAGCAGTCAGCGCACGGTGGTAGCGACCTACAGTTTTGGAGGTGTCCAGTGAGACCAAGGCTTCCATTCCTGTTGATTGGCTTGGCCGTTGCCGCCATCCATCTGGCGCTCCCGCAAGTGGAACGCTTCAGCTCGCCAAAGGCCGTTGAAGCTGGAGCCGGGTTCTCAATGCAGAGTACGGGAAACGGGAAAGCAACGTTGTACATCATAGGTCCCGGGCAGGTGCTGAAGCGCGATGTGCAGCTAGGAGAGTCCACAACGTTCTCTCCGGGGTCGCTCTGCTATGCTGGACGTTACCTAGCCGTGCTTGCAGGTGAATCGTTTACTGAATCCCGCTCTTTCGATGTGGCGCCCGCAAGTAAGCCTGCGACTCTAAGCTTCATCGCAAAACCTTCCCGCCTTCCAGTTGGCTTACATGATGGCATCACCGGAGCAGTGTATGTCTTCGACAGCTACCACAATTTAATTACCACTCCGATGCCAGTCACGTTTGAACTCTCGACAGCTTCCGGAACGGCGCAGAAGCGCACCGCAGCGTCGAGCGATGGGGCTGCCTGGACCTCTATGGATTCCACGGCTCGACAAGGCATTGACAAATTTGTCGCTCACGTTGGCGAAATCTACAGCGCACGCATCGTTGCGCAAGTCCCGGGTGATCCGTGCGGTTTGAAGATGAGCGCTCGGCAGATAGGCGAGAGGGTCCAGTTAATAACAGATCCGGTCCGCGACTGTAACGGAAACGCTGTTCCGGACGGGACCGTCGTAACGTTCACCGCTAGGTATGGCGGCAAGCAGTCGACCATAGACGAACCTTTGAAGCATGGAGTCGCGGAAGTGATAACACAGATTCACTCCGGAACAACGCTATCGGTTGCAAGCGGAGTCGTCATGGGAAACCAGATTGGTTGGGACAAATGACAGGGCTAAGGCCTCTCATCATCCTGTTCGCAGGTTTCGCGGCCACCGTGGACTCGATGGCAGCACAAGTCCCAGTGCGCGAGGAACCCGTGCATTTTCAAGGAACGCGCCCTCTCGAAGAAGAGAGCAAGGCGGCAGCGATTCGAGATTATCTTCAGGCTTGGAAAAGCTTCCACGCTGCCCTGGAGCAAAATCGTCCGGAGTTGCTGGATTCGGATTTCGTTGGAACTGCGAAAGATCGACTCGCAGACACAATCCAGCAGCAGGGCAAGGTCGGAATTCGAACGCAGTATCAGGATCGTTCGCACGATCTGCGGATACTGTTCTCCTCGCCGAATGGCTTGTCCATCGAGTTGACAGACAAAGTCGAATACGATGTGCAGGTTATCGGCCACGACAAAGTTTTGACGACACAGAGAGAAAGCGCTCGCTATCTCGTCGTATTGACCCCCGCCGAAGTGAGATGGAAGGTGAGGGTGTTTCAATCAGTGCCCGAGTGATGGCAGCATCTCATGACGACGGTCACTGCTGTACTCAGTAGCAACGCACGAGAAAGAGAAAGAGCTCTATGCTTTGCAGATTTTCAAATTCAGGAGCCAACGATGATTTCAGTGGTCGTGCCAATTTACAACGAAGAGGAACTTGTCGTGCGGTTCCATGAGGCCGTGGCAAATGTCATGGAAGACGCTCATACACAATGGGAAGTCGTGTATGTCAACGATGGTTCAACGGACACTTCTCTCAAGTTGCTGAAGGGTCTCCAGAACCTTGATTCCCATGTGGTGGTAGTGGAACTGTCCCGTAACTGGGGCCACATGGGCGCCATCTCGGCTGGGCTTCAGACTGCACGCGGGTCCGCGGTGATCCTGATGGATGGCGATTTTCAGGATCCGCCGGAAGTCCTTCCTAAACTGATCGATGCCTGGCGCGAGGGCGGCGAGGTCGTGGTCGCAGTTAGAAGGAGCCGGCAGGAGCGGCGCAAGATCTTGGCAAAGCTATTTCCTCTTTTTTATCGGGTGATGGGCGCGCTTTCCGACTACCCGATACCACTTAATGCAGGGATATTCAGTCTCATGAGCCGGAAGGTCGTAGACTCAATTAATCAAATGGGAGAGAGAAGCCGCTATTTGCCAGGATTGCGAGCCTGGGTCGGGTATCGGAACAGAGTAGTCTTCTATGATCGCCAGGATAGGTTGGCTGGCGATGGCAAGCTCTCATTCATCAGCCGAATCAAGTATGCAATGGATGCGATTACGAGCTTCAGTTATAAGCCGCTGCGGCTAAGTTTCGCGTTATTCTTCCTCGCGAGCTGCATGTCGGCATTGCTGGTTCTTTGCATGCTTGTCTCCAGCAGTTCAGTTGCTACTGCGGGGTTCGGTGTGGGGGCAGCAGTGTTTTGTGTCGGCGGACTCCTGCTCCTCTGCATGGGTGTGCTGGGCGAATATCTTGGGCGTGTGTATGACGAAGTGCGAAGCCGGCCACTGTCCATCATCAACAGGGTCTATCAATCCGGATCGCTGCATGCTACGTCTCAGGTCGGCATGATCGCGGTTCAAAGCGACAAGTATCAGAACCGGAACGTCACCGAGGCGGCGTAAGGATGACGCTCCTGTCGTCCTACGCTAGGTGTCAATCCATTGAGTCATACCGCCGCAAAGAGAAGCCCTTGGGTGGCGCCTTCATCCGAAAGACTCCTCGTAAGGCCGGTGTTATGCAGATCTTCAAGCAACCATGACTCACGCCACCCTGCATTCGGCATAAACTGTGGAGTCTTTCGCGTGCCTTCTTTATAGATGCGCCCGCATTGTATTTCGTCCTGCATCGGAATCTCTTCGAGACCGCTCCTGATCTCGTGGTGAGCAGGTGGGAATGTCGAAAAAGCGCGAAGTTCCCCTCAAGTCAAGAGAGGAACTGTAAACTCTTGGGGCGCATGCCGAAATACCCCCGAAGCAGAAGAACAAAGAGAAGCGCAAAGCAGGCAGCAGTGGCCATGAGCATGATCTACTTCATTCGCATTTGATTAAGGTCCATCGGATTGTAACAACTACAGCTAACAATTCGGTGTCCTCTCCGCTCTTGAGCCACCCTGATTGTTGATTATCGCATCGTATAAATTGCAAATGGAAAGAAAGCTGCGCTTCCAGCACGATGCAGCCGATTACCCCATCCTAATCTGGAAGTATATGAATGTAGTGAGTGGCTCGATGCAAAATACGAACACCTTGCAAGCACGATTAGTGTCAGGCAGCGTCGTATTGCTGTCGGGTTCGGGACTGACAACTGTAATCAACCTTGCCTACAATATTGAGGTTGCACGATTTCTAGGCCCTGGTGGGTTCGGTCATGCAACAGTTGTTTACACTATTCTCACTTTGATCTCAGCTGTTACGCTCTCATACCAGGTCATCTCAGCAAAGGTCGTGGCGCAACAGATCACGGTAGAAAGCAAAGCCGCGGCATTTAGCGGGTTCCATCGAAGCGCTTGGGTATGCGGGGTCGTCGTTGCACTCGTCCTATTGTCGTTTCAGGGGAGTATTGCAAACTTTCTGAATCTGCCCGATCCCAGTTTTGTCGCTATGCTTGCGATTGGAGCCGCGTTCTACGTACCCCTCGGAAGCCGGCGGGGTTACGTTCAGGGTACATACGGCTTCCGTCGACTTGTCGTCAATCTTGTCGTGGAGGGAGGCTTTCGGCTTGGCGGATCGTTGCTGCTGATCCTATTGGGAATGGGCGTCAAAGGAGTAATCATCGCGAATTCGGTCGCCATCGTGATCGCTTATCTCACTATTTCACCCATTCCCGCGGCGCGTGTGGCAAACCCGATTCGTTGTTCGCATGCAATGCGCGAATTAGGGAACGCGTTGATTGTCTTTGCCGGTCAGGTGCTAATCAACAACTGCGACATTGTGCTCGTGAACCATTTCTTTTCCGCGACAGAAGCGGGCCTCTACGCGGCTGTGGCGATGGTTGGCCGGGTGATCTTTGCCTTTTCTTCGTCGGTCGTCAATAGCATGTTCCCGCTGGTCGCTGGGTCTCCGGACGAGGACAGAAAAGGCCTCAGGGTAATCGCTACCGCGCTTTTGCTGGTCTTGGGAACGGGTTCGGCCCTGGCATTCGGTTTGCGTATTCTTCCTCCGTATATTTGGACAGCATTCTTTGGATCCGAATTTCAGATTGCCGGGAAGTATGACCTGCCCTATCTTCTGACTCTTTATGCAATAACCACAATTGTCTACTCCCTTAGCGTTGTAATTATCACCTTTGAAATGTCCTACAAGATTGCCAAGACAAGTTGGTTACAGCTTGCGCTCAGCGGCCTGGTCGTCGCGGCCATCTGCCGCTTTCATTCCTCCTTGCGCCAGGTTATCGTCGTGCAGTTGATACTAATGGCCGCGTTATTCATTTTGGTGGGCGTGCCCCTCCTTGTGAATTTGCGCGCAAGCTCAAAGCGCGCACTGCCGAACAGAAGCTTCCGGCCAGCCAGATTGATCCGATGCGCGTCGGAGGATGAAGTTATCGCTGAGTTTCTTAAGAGTGAGGTGAATGCTCCTGAATTCCGGCAGCACCAGACGATCCTTCGAAAGGTCTTAACCAACCCGGATTTCGAGGATGCGGGCAGCAATGCCATACGGCGCGCACTGCTATTCATTCGGCACCTTTTCCTCTGGGGTGAGATTCCAATCGGGACCAAGTGGTACGAGTTGGCTATCGACGAAGCAGACCTCGGACAGATCAGGGCGTTTCCCCGCGCCCAATGGCGAAAGTTCGCCCGTGGGCGCTTCTCAATTATTGACATTGTTGACCGCCTGCGCACTCGTCAGCACAAGGTCGATGCTTCATTCCTGAATAAAATTGCCGCGATCGGCGATCGGTTTCTTAAGGATGATCCCGGCTTCGGAGCCGTTATTCTCATCGGTCTGAATGAAAGTGAACCCCTTACGATCCTGGATGGAAATCACCGTGTGGTTGCAGCGCAGTTCTCATCGCCGGGCAGTCTAAAGAGCATTCGGTGTTTCTGCGGCCTATCTACACGAATGACGGAATGCTGTTGGTATAACACCAACCTGGCGACACTCTTTCGATATGGAAAACATGTGCTAGCTAATGCGATACGCGATCCGGAAGCAGAGCTCGAACGCCATCTTGAAGAAGCCGGATGGTCAGGCGATGTGGAATACCCGGCAATACCGCCAATTGTCTCCACTGCAATCAACCCCATGCTCCTGGAAACGGAGAGAAATGCAAATAAGAATGCAGGTTAGGACATGATCATGACACACAATCCTTCTCCTATAGCTGTGATGCCGTTGCCGGAAACATTCAACGCGGAACGAGTGCGCATGTTCTTGAGCGATTTGGAGAGTTGCATGGATGATAGCAGTCCGCGTATCGTGCTCGACTGTTCTAATCTTCGTGAACTGTGCAAGCCGACTATTCATCTGCTTCTTTGTTGTCTGGAAGAGGCTATGAAGCGCAACGGTGACATTAGGCTCGCGGCGATTCCCCCTGGAGTTTCGATGATTTTCGATTTCTCCGAATTGGATGGTCTCTTTGAGGTCTTTGATACGACCGCCGGTGCTGTAAAGAGTTTCCAACGACCATACTTGGATCGAATTGTACAGAAAGACGATCTCGGCAGTTGTCCCAACATTACTGCTAATCGAGCGTAACTGTTCAGGAATTCGTTCTTGGAAGAACATACTAACCCGGTTTCTGGAGGACACCATGGGATTATCGATTTATTGGTTGAGGAGACAGATTGCTGGTTGCCTTGTTCCGCTCTTGGCCCTGCCAATAGCGGAGGTGGCGGCAGCGGCGCCGCTGCCAGGGTGCAATCTCCAGGAATCGCAAAGCGCACCAGCCACTCAAGATCACCTGCCACCCTCTGGGGCTCAAACGCAGGGTCCACAGTCCGGTACCGCACAAGGCGGCACGGATCAGTTGCCGAACGGTCTCACAAAACCAGTCGGCACTGCCGCCGCTCCAATTGCGACGGTTACCGGCGTTGCAGCCGCCAGACCTGTCGGGGCTGCGATTGCGCCGGCAAAGCAACGGCGCGCTCGGGCCATTCTGATCCGCGTAAGTATCGTGGTTGGGGCTGCGGTAGCCGTTGGAACGGTTGTGGCTCTTTCGCGTGCAAGCCCCAGCCGGCCAAACTGACCTCTAGAGGAAGCACGTATAAGACCCTGGAGTATGGCTATGTCTGCAAATCGAAGCAACCGTTCCACACACCTTGTAAGTTTCTCCGGCATCGATGGCGCTGGGAAAAGCACGCAGATCGAGGCTCTCCGCGCTCGTTTGCGGGAGGAAGGCTTGCGAGTCCAGGTAATCAGGTTTTGGGACGAGATTGCCAGCTTGACCCGGCTCCGAGAGTCCGCCGGGCACACCTTATTCAATGGCGACAAAGGAATCGGCACACCGTCGGCGCCGATCAGTCGGAAGGACAAGAACGTTCGCTTATGGCCCATGACCGCAGTGCGACTGTTCATTTACTTCCTGGATGCCATCTCCGCCCGCCGGACGGTGAAAGATGCATTACGTTCCGATGCCGATGTTGTCATCTTTGATCGATATATCTATGACGAGTTAGCCAACCTGGAATTGTCCAATCCAGCCATCCGTTTCTATGTTCGGCTGATTATGAAGTTGGTACCTCGGCCGCAGATCGGCTACTTGCTGGATGCCATCCCGGAAAAGGCTCGCGAGAGAAAACCCGAGTACCCACTTGAGTTTCTCCGCTTGAACCGCGAGTCCTACATGACTTTGCGCGACCTGATCGGCGGCATCACTGTAATAGGTTCGATGCCGCTCCAGGAAGTCTCGAGAGCGATCTCCAGCCAAACCCTTAATGAGCTGTCGTTGAATACACTCGTCCGGGAGAACGGGGGCGCCGCTCTTGCAAACGAGGGCCGCACCGTCTCGGCAAAACTGGACGGTACAGTCACTCACTAAGTCCCGGTTTCAACCCAGATTGGGCCGCCAACTGATACTTCTCGATCCTCATTGAATTGCGCCGGGATGGATAGAGACTCGGGCATCTTGCCAGGAGCGGAGTTGACTTGTCCATTCGATCTGTATCTATTGCATACTTGGAATTCCCGTCTATGCGGTAGTTGAGAACGATTCCCCCGCCACTTGAAGTGAATGGACACGCTATCTTCAGACAATGGAGCCATTTCCGAAACGGCATGTCGTCTCCGCTTCTCAATCCTCACAGCCGATGCATGATCCTGCCCAAAACGGGTCGTAACCAAACCACCGATTACGCGCCTGACTACAACGAAAGGTGTACCCGCAGTAGGCGCCATTCAGGGTGCTTGCGGTTTATCGAAAGGGTTTTAAATGAGATGCAAGTTGTATTTGCAGGGATGCCTGAAACCAGAGATTTTTCCTTTTGGGCGATTGCTCCGTTGAAGAAAATATGTAAGTATGTCGTTGGTACGAACAGAATCTTCCTGCTCACCTGCTTGACGACTCAGCGGCACAAGCCAGAAGTATAACGTACCGAATGAGCGGAAAATCCAATCGTTGTCTGCATCGATCGGTTCCGGTTACGTGTTCAGTTTCGGCCGGAATGGAGTAAGCCCGCGGAGATGAACGCCACTCTGCATTGCAAGTCCTGAAAATTGCATGGGACAACAATTCTGCGATTACAGGGATGGCTGGATCGTTCTAATCAGGCGTATCACGTTTCTGCCCGTAGAACAGCCGTATGAAATTTGAGAACTTGCCGCGTTCCTTCGGTCAACGGAGCGTCAAGGACCTTTATGCCTGAGATTCAGGCTTGTTCCATCGGCGTGCGTGTGCAGCAACAATGTTTCGAGTGGCTTGTATATGCGATTCGTCATCGAAGCCACACTCCCACCCGTTCAATGTAGATGCGGGCAATCGCAAAGGAGTTGCCGCAAGCAAGGCGACTTTCAATCGGCAAATTACCTTGGGCACGCAACAAAGGTCTTTTGCAAAACAGCAGTTGAAGCAGAACTAATCCATCCGCAAAGGAATCGAATGACGACCCTCCCCCGGCTCTCTCTCATTTCTTCCCTCACGATTGCCCTGTCGGTGCCTGCACTGGCAGGTGTCACTGTCAACAGCCCTGCCAATAGTGCCGAGCTTACATCGCCCTTCAAGCTCTCTGCGGCTGCCATTACCTGCTCCTCGCAGACCGTAGGCGCAATGGGATATTCGCTCGACAATAGTGCCGATACGACGGTTGTGAGCGGGGATGCCATAGGCGCCTCCGTCGCGTCCGCCGCGGGCACGCACACGTTGCATGTCAAGGCCTGGGGCGAAAAGGGCTCCGCATGCGTAACCGACGTTGCCATCACCATCGTTACAGCTACTGGTTCTGCTTCCCCGGATGCAATCAGTCTTAGCGCCCTTCAAGCATTGAAAAATTGGAATGCAATCAATGACGTCGCTACCGGTGGCGGCAGCGCGAGTGGCGCCATGAGCATTGTCAACTCTCCGTCGCTCAGCGGATCCGCGCGTGAGTTCGCCACCGCCTACAAAGGCTATGGCGGCGAACGTTATGACGTGTCCTTCGGAGACGATACGCTCTCGACTAACTTCTTATACGATGCCTGGGTGTACCTGCGAAGCCCGTCGACTTCCATTGCCAATGTGGAGATGGATTTGAATCAGGTAATGCCAAATGGTCAGACTGTAATCTTTGGGGTGCAGTGCGACGGCTGGTCGGGCACGTGGGATTACACAGCCAACACGGGAACTCCCGAGAAACCTGTCGACACATGGCTGCACTCCAAAGCAGTGTGCAACCCGCGTACCTGGAGTACCAATACATGGCATCACGTTCAAATCAGCTACGCCCGCGACGACTCCGGTCACGTCACATACAAGTCTGTGTGGCTCGATGACGCCGAATCGAACATCGACGCCACTGTGTCCTCCGCATTCGCGCTGGGATGGAGCCCGACTCTGCTGACAAACTTTCAAATAGACAGTTACTCGGCCGGCAGCGCGTCCTCCACGGTCTATCTAGATAACCTGACCATCAATCGCTGGTGACGGACCGGATACGTGCGCCAGCGCAAGGCCAGGCCACATTGCTCCGCGGGAAACGGGGGAATGCGACATCCCCGTTTTCTTTCGATATTTAATGAGCGCTATGTCAACCGCATATGCTACAAAGTCGGCGTGACCCGGTTCTTCAGGATTGGCTCCCCTGCAACTCTTAACAGACAGTTTGCAGGTTCGATTCCTACAGCGTCCACCGAGCAAAATCAACAGTTTAGAGAGAATAACGCCGGTTTGGACCCGCGCAGAGTTGGCCACTCTGCCCATTGTTGTGTCCATCCGGTATCAAAACGGATGTGAATCCGGTGCGATTGTTCTTAAGGTGTTGGGGCTTGTCAGCGCTGGAATCTCCCCGGAGACCAACCTCCCGATTGCGCTTGTCTTCGGTAAGGTGCTGCTCATTTAGAATCGCAGATTGGTTTGCTCAGCAAATGACTCTTGGCACATTGCATGGCTCAATTCTCCATGCAATGGATGTTGCGACTGAGGCGGCTGCCTCACAAATGGGGCAAGTCCATCTTGCGTCGAAAAGATGTATATCTTTTTATACAGAATGAGTGTACTGTTTTGCTCAGACATACTTTCCACCATTTGCTTGAAGGTCGAAGGTTCTTGATCTAAGCAGAGATGCCGAGTGGAGGCCAGCGGCCCAGTTTGCATGCGCCCGCAGGCGTTCATTCGACCAAACGAGTGGAATCTCGCCTCGGAGTCTGCCCGAGATGGAAACCTCTTCAGTTGCCCAAGGAGGCAAAGCAGAGCTTTCCTGTTCTTGTTGCGCGTATGACGCCTGTGGCCTCGGGTTTGGACATTCTGTCCGGTCCCGTTGACGGGACTCAAGGCAAACTCGCCTTTGTCATGCGCCTTTGATTTCTTGCACATTGAACAATGCCTTCGTTGTCGACTTCCACACCGAAGAGTGGAAGCAGAGGAAAGCTGCGTGCGACGACAAACGAATGCAATATACAAAGTAATGACCCGCGTAGAAGAGCCAATTCCCCTTTGTCCGCGGCCAAAAACTGAAATGGATACAACTTCCTGAGGATACACCGATGAAGTCTCTCCGCTATTCAGCACTGCTCCTTGTGACTTGCGCGGCGCCCGCTTTTGCAAGCGTCACTGTCACCATTCCAACCATTGGCGCCCAAGTCACGTCGCCATTCACCCTTTCGGCTTTCGCAGCGAATTGCTCGTCACAAAACATTTCCGCCATGGGCTACTCGCTCGACAATAGCTCCGACACAACCATTGTGAAGGGTACATCCGTTCAGGCTCAGGTTGTTTCTGGACTTGGAGCGCACACCCTGCACGTAAAGGCGTGGGGCGACGCGGGTTCTTCATGCGTTACCGATATAGGCATCACAGTCGATCCCGCCGCTGCCACTCCACTCTATCCTTCGGATGCAATCGCGGTCGGCGGTCTACAGATATTGAACAACTGGATCGCACAGCCCGACGCCGCAGGAACCGGCAGCTCGAGTGGCTTTACAAGTCTTGTTAACTCGCCCTCACGGAGCGGGAGCGCACGCAAGTATGTTAGCGATTACCGGAACTATGGCGACCAACGATTCGACGTGTCTTTCGGAGACGATACAACTTCCACTAACTTCTTCTACGACGCCTGGGTTTACCTGCCATCTCCCTCCGCTGCAATTGCCAATATAGAAATGGATATGAACCAGGTAATGTCCAATGGCCAGACTGTGATTTTCGGGTTCCAGTGCGACGGCTGGTCGGGCACATGGGATTACACAGCCAACAAGGGAACTCCCGCAAAGCCTGTGGATGCGTGGCTGCACTCAAAAGCAGCGTGTAACCCACGTCAGTGGAGTACAAACACCTGGCATCACATTCAGGTCAGTTACTTTCGCGACGACTCGGGCAATGTTACATACAAATCTGTGTGGCTTGACGGCGCTGAATCCACTCTGAACGTGACTGTGCCTTCCGCCTTCGCGCTCGGATGGGCTCCGACGCTGCTAACCAACTTTCAACTGGATGGCTATTTGGGCACGAGCGGGGCTGCGACCGCGTACGTGGACGATCTAACCATCTATCGCTGGTGATGTTCCGAGACGCATGTTATGGTTTCAACCTTCCCGGCTGAGACCACACTACATCAACTGCCGGCTGGACGGGATTGCGGCCCGTCCAGCTTGGCCGTATCACCAACTCTATTCCTCGCAAACCAAGCCATCGCGGTTGGTCCTTTGATTTGCCCCGAATGACAACTCGCTAAGAGCATGGCGCAGGACTTCCCGCTTTGCCTCGTCGATGGGCATTGGAGGGATCAGTGTTATGCCTCCAATCAATTCGCTCAGAGACAGATAGGATTGACGATTGAAATGGAGAAACTCGAGCGGGTATTCAGGCTTTCGCGCGCGAGCCTTAACCGGATCCGCATCCAGCAAATAGCTGATAGCTGGTTTGGGAACGAGTTTCATGATCAGCAGGCAATAAACTTGAATGGCCCGACTGCGCAAGTTCAGATTAGCAAGTTCGTCATAAATATATCGGTCGAAGATCACAAGATCGGACCCTGAGCGCAACGCCTTCTCCACCGCAATCCGGACTGAGATGGCATCAACGAAGTAAATAAACAAGCGCACCACGGTCATCAGCAACGACCTGACATTCTTGTCACGCCGGTTGATCGGGGCGGAAGGAGTTCCGACTCCTTTGTCGCCCTTAAAGACAATGTGCCCGGTCGATTCCCTGACTCGAGTCAACCGGGCAATATTGTCCCAAAAGCGGATCAATTGAACCCGCAAGCCGTCCGCCCTCATGCGCGCGCACAGGGCCTCTATCTGGGTGGTCTTTCCGGCGCCGTCGATGCCCGAGAAACTTATGAATTCAGGCCGGATGTTCTCCAGGGGTGTCAGCATTTTATCCCACCGAATCGCGTTCAGGGTTTGGGTTGCACATCAGTCTGGCCGGCTTGGGCTTGCATGAGAGAGCGCCACCACAGTGCCGACTGCAACGGCCGCCCCCACGACCACAGCGACCCTGATAACGAAGGAGCGGGCTCGCCTCTGTTTCGCTGCGGCAATCACCGCTCCGGCAGGCCTGGATGCAGCAACGCCGGTCGTTTTCTCATAGGGAGCTACAGCCGTGCCGACCGGCTTTGGTGTTCCATTTTGCGGTTGTTCCGAAATGGACTGTGGCGTACCCGACTGTCCATTTTGATCGGCAGTTTGTGGGAGCGCTGGATTCGGGCTGTCAGGGTACGCCGCATCCGCCTGGCTTGTGTCCGCGCTTTGTTTCTTAGGTTGACTGCCGGAAGTCTGCGACTGCTGGACACTCGGCGCTTCTTGTGGCGATGCACTGTTGGCTTCCGCGATCGGCACCGTCAGGAATAAGACAAGGATGCGAGCGATTTGTTCTCTTAAACAACTTCGCGATATTCTCATTGATCCTCACCTGCCTGGTCTTCCTTTGCGTCTCGGAATTGTTCTCCCAAGGCGGCTACGCTGCGCTCTCAGAGGCCAGCGACGAACTGGCGGGCACAGATGTGTTCGACATTCTATACGCCGTAGGTCGTTGGAAGCTGCTTACGGCTTCAGCATTCGTTTCAAAGATCTCAAACAGGCGATGTACTCCGTTTTGCCTCAGAACCAATTTCGCCTGTTCGGGGAGCGCAGCAAGCTTTACGTCTCCATTGCGCTTCATAGCTTCTTCCAGGCAACACAGCAGCAGATTCAAGACGGGCCTGTTCAACTGACGTACGTTGGAGCAGTCAAGCACCATGCAAGGGCGATCAATGCTCATCTGCCTCTTCAAATCGCGAAAGAGCAGCGAGGATAGCTTTACGTTCAATGCTTCGGGCAACTGTTCGATCATCACAGTACAAACTCGAAGTGTCATATCTACTCCTACCTCAATCTCCGGGCTTGATTCCGTCTCAAAAAGCACACTTCCTCGAATTCGATTCAAGACCTGCAAATGTTTCCTCTGCGGTAATGTGTCGCGTCTTGCTTATCCAGGTTTCTGCAAGAGCCGGGCAAGCTCAGCCTCGGGATTCCGAGCAACGCGCGCTAACATGTTTCTCGCATATCGGAAAAGAGTCTCGATGTTTGTGTTGTACCAACAGCACTCTGTCATGCGAGGTGACAGGCCGCAGACAAATCTGAGCTTCTTCAGGCTGCCCGGGGATGCGAGCGTGGCTGCAACCAGGCGATGATTCCCGTCGAGGACTGTTAGAGGTCCGCTTTGGTTGAGACCGATGAGGATCACGGCACAGAACCCGGGGTCCTCCAGTAGAAACTGCTCGCCCATCGCTGCCATCTTGGAAAGAAATGAAGCATCGACCAGATGTTTACGCGTGCGAATGCCTTCGGCAATCTCGGTAATCGAGAAATTACCACGCGCGAGCTTTCGCCAATGGGCACGTGGAAATGCTCTGATCTGACCTATATTCGATTCGTTCACTTCCACTTCATACCACGCGGTTCCGGCGGGAATTTCCTTCCACAAGGAAAGGTGCCGAATGAAGAGCAGTGCTCGGCGCTTCGCATTGTCGTCAGCGTTGCCGAAATCAGGCGTGTTTACAAGTTCACGCAAGCTATCCTGGTACTCCCGAAACGCCGGAGATTGAAAGTCACTTTTCAAAAACTCCGCAATGACCTCATCTTCAGACACGCCCCGAAACGATCGTGCCGGAGGATCATTCACGATCCGTAACAATTCCACAGGAGTGGTGAATGAATTGAAAAGGAAGGGCATTCCCACACAAAGGAGAAGAGCGACCATTAAGACCAGCTGCACAAGGATGACTTCGCGCAACGAGGAATGAAATCGACAAATGCCGGCAATGACCACGCCGCTGAGAGCCAACTGTACCCAACTTGTATTTGCAACTTTATAAGACATCTCGAACGTTATAATCACGACGCTAAGCGAGAAGACAATCGTTGTTATGGCATAAAGCGCCAGAAGATAAGGAAAGTTGTACTGCCCCGCGATCTCAAATCCTGATCCAAAGAGCGTGGTCCAGATTCCCGCGGGTGCGATCCAGAGACAAAGGGTTAAGGCGGAGCCCGCGCCTATTACCAGTAGCAGCGAGGTTGCGATGACTCGGAGATCCTTTCTCTCCTCGTCGCGAGTACCCGCCACAAGCGGAAACATGCTGTTTACGACCGCTGAGGAGAACGCGAATATCACGCGGCCAACCATCGCCACGGCCGCATAGAGGCCGGCCTCTTGGGCAACGAAAAAGTGTTTCACCAGTACGATGTCACAGTTGCTGATAAGCACCTGACCAAAGAAGAAAACCATTGCCATGGATGTTTCGCGGAAAGCAATCGAGAATCGAAGAGGGTTTGGAATCGGGGAACCAAGTTTGGGTGCGGCGGTAAAATAGGCCATTACGACCGCTGCCGAATTTGCTGCGATTACTCCTTCGACACCGTAGCCTAACTGGATCAGAAGGACAGATCCGCCGAGTCGAGATAGTCCTTCGACGACAAAATTGGTTGCAAGACGACGAAAGCCGTATGTGCCTTGAATATAACCTCGGCGGCTTCCCAATGGGACGTAGAAAGCCACACCTATCGCTAGGATGGCGACAAGCATGGGATCAGGCAGAACCAGATAGCCCGCAATCGCTCTCTGAAACAAGATCAAAAGAAGAGCAACGAGTATTCCGCATACCCAGGCACCTCGATGGAAGCCTCTATAGACAGCGGCTTTTCCCTCAGCTGAGTGCTGTTGTGCCACCGCCTTGGTGGAAATTATTTGGAAGGAAAGGGTTACTGCGGAAATCAGAGTCAGAATGGTATAGACAACCGTCGCCTGGCCAAAGCCTTTTGGGCCAAGGAATCGCGCAACCGCAATGTTGTAGGCAAGGTTGATCGCCGTCGTTAGGGTTGAGCCCGACAGCAACACAACACTTCCGGAGACAATGCGCGCGTGCAGCGTTTTTGTCTTTTGGGTCAAGTCATCCACCGCACTCTGAATCCGGGTTGCCGTGCAAACAGGGATACGCATCAGGCCAGGAATGTAGCCTTGTTTGCGTCTGTAAATAACTAATTGGAAATGACAACCGTCGGCCTTTCTGATCAGAATTGACCTTCCGAAGATGCCCCGCGAGTGGAGACTGAAGTTGCCTCAAGCCGATAAGCGATGCAGTTTTTGTCAATGTTGCTGACAACCATGACGATTCTTAGAGCTTCCAATCAACAGGCCAACGATGAACAGTGCTAGAATTGCGTTCTTTTTCTTGTTTCTTCTACCTCACGGATGCCTTGGGCCCGGGTCGAGCCAAGCCGTGCGATTGAAACACAGGGCGACGGGAAGCGCACCGGAGACAATTGCCTTGTACGAAGCATGGTTCGGACACCCGCGGCACATCTCCGCCGGGTATTCTTCGCACGATCCAGCCGTGATAGACCGCCAGATTCGCCAAGCCAAGGCGATGGGAATCTCAGCGTTTGTAGTGGACTGGTACGGGGACCGGGAGCCGTTCATCGATGCCAGCTATGCCTTGATGCAGTCGAGGGCCGCAGGCAATTCGTTCCAGGTTGCGATGATGTACGACGAAACCGAAGAGGAAGACGGAGCAACCGATGAAGCCATCGCGGATTTCACAATGTTCCATGAGACCTATCTTTCATCGAAGGCACCGGGGCACGAGGCATATCTCACCTATGAAGGCCGGCCTGTGATCTTCATTTTTCCCACTGGGAAGCACACCGACTGGAGCCGGGTGCGAACCCTGGTTAACAGATGGAGCATTCCTCCGCTGCTCATCTATGAAAACCTGCCAGGGCAGTCTGCCGATGCATTCGATGGATTCTACGCCTGGGTGCAGCCTGGAGATAAGGGTTGGGCTGCGGACGGCAGCAACTGGGGAGAGCAATATCTAAGCAATTTCTATGAAACAATGCACTCAAAATTTTCAGACAAGATAATTGTTGGAGGCGAGTGGTCCGGTTTTGACGACAGCAAAGCCTCATGGGGACTTAACCGGCATATATCCGCGCGGTGCGGCCAGACCTTCGCCGATACATCCAACTTGTGGCGTAAGTATTTCCCATCGGACGATTTGCTGCCCTTTGTGATGATCGATACGTGGAATGACCACGAGGAGGGCACGGCGATTGAGGGCGGCATTCCTTCCTGTGGCTCCGGTGCGCAGGATGCCCCGATTACCCCTTCGGCGGGAAAACCTCCGGGGACGATGTAGAAACCATGGAACGTGCGGAAACAGCCATCCTCCGGCCGGAGGATGGCTGTTGCGTTTACGCCGCCTCGGTTACGTCCTTCTTCTCATGGTTGCTGCCGCGCGCAGCGACGATGCCGAGCTGCGGCGCAACCGAGGACGGAGAACGAAGAACCTTGTCGATAATAGAGAGGGGCCGGCTACGGACCTCGTCGTACACGCGTCCAAGGTACTCACCTAGTATTCCCAGACATAGAAGAAGCAGCCCTCCCACTAAGAAGACCGTAGCCGCCACCCCAAAGCCCGCCGTGTCCACCGAACTCTTCGAAAAGAGCATGAATGACGCAAGAAGCGCAGACATAAAGCTTGCCAGGAAAAACAGCGCGAAGCTAAGCCTAAGGGGCTTGTAGCTGAAGCTCGTGATAGCATCCATCGCGTACTTGATCCGGCTTATGAACGACAGCTTGCCATCGCCGGCCGCCCGGTCCTGCCGGTCATAGAGGACGACAGTGTTCCGGAAACCGACCCATGCTCTCAAGCCGGGCAAGTAACGATTCTTCTCTCCCAGAGAATTGACGGAATCGACGGCCTTCCGATCCATGAGACTGAATACTCCAGCGTTAAGCGGAATCGGATAATCGGAAAGAGCACCCAGAACACGATAAAAGAGAGGAAAGAGCTTTGCCAGGATCTTGCTCCGTTCCTTTCGGCTACTTCTTACCGCAACTACAACCTCAGCGCCCTGCCGCCAGGCATCGATCAGCTTTGGCAGAACCTCCGGCGGATCCTGAAAGTCGCCATCCATCAGGATCACCGCGTCGCCGCGCGCAGTTAGAATGCCTGCGGAAATAGCGCCCATGTGGCCCCAATTTCGAGATAGCTCCACCACTACTACATGGGAATCCATGGTCTGCAGTC
>Ga0302281_10001399_pt1 | contig 17447 bp, 14 predicted proteins | sample III_Fen_E1_2_FD_198762 | JGI IMG/M metagenome (GOLD analysis project Ga0302281, IMG submission 198762) | Peat permafrost microbial communities from Stordalen Mire near Abisko, Sweden - III_Fen_E1_2 | ecosystem: Environmental > Terrestrial > Soil > Wetlands > Permafrost | place: Sweden: Abisko...
TCGTTTAATATGGGCAGGTAAACTATTAACTAGGGAGATTTATTATGGGTACTCCAGGTGGTACAGGTCCGGTTGATCCCGTACCAGCGCTTAGCTCAGATGTGCAAGCGAGGCTGACTAACGTTGGTACGCATATGTCAGCTGTAGCGAGAGCTGAACGGGATGCCAGTGACGGCAGGGATCGTGCTTTGCTAGAGGCTAAAGAAGCTGTTGACAGAATGATACTCGAGCTTCCTGAAGACAAAAAAAAGAGAAAGCTTTCTGATGAAGGCACGGCGGATTGGGACAATACCATACATCACAAAGAGAGACTCATTGGTCTATATAAAGCTGGCGATATTGATGGGTTTCATAAACTGCAGGCTAATCCGCCTACCAGAAGCAAATACCGGAAAGCAGTATATGAGAATGAAAGATCGCAAAGGAAGACAGAAAGGACTGTAATTGGTGCCGGTGGCGCATTGGTGGGCGCTGCAGCGGTTTTTGGTGGTATGGCGCTTTACGATAATTATGAACATGGCTCTCACGATAAACCGAAAGATACTCCCAAGAACCCTTCCGCCAAGAATAAAGAACAATCGGGTAAAACTAAATTTGCAGATAACATTCCCGCTGTTTTTCAGCTGGGCGATGGCCAGTTGCACAGACCTGACGGTTTGCAGTACCATAGCTCGGAAGCAGTAGGGGCGCATAAAGAAATGATGACCGCCATCGGTGAATATAAAAATGAAATCGGCAAAGATCACAAGGGAGATGTGGTGACCGGTTTGGCAGATATGCAGAAAGCCATGAGTAACCCATGGCTGACGGCAAAACTCGCTCCCGCGCATGATGCAGAAGCGATCAAAGAACGCACACTGGTTTATGCTCATGCATGTGCAGCTGTATTATCGTACAGTGTGAAAGATATGCATGCGGACGAGAAAATGGAACTACTGGGGGAAATTTTGGATAAAGTGCCGGGAGGTATTGGCAGCCTTAAGTATAAAGTAGGCAGCCATACATTTACTTTGAGTAAATTGGCACATTATGGCGATGATGCAGAGATTAAGCCGAACCCCGCCTTGTCGAAACTCATTGATGCGAAATATCCATCAGTCCACAAGGGGAAAGAGTAGCCTCATTATTCTAAGGCTAGCTAGCCGCGCCAACCTCGCAATCCCTCTAAACGGCTGCTGAGCATTTTGCGGCGGGGAATGGCTGTTCGGCATCTGCATTTATCTGCATATTATTTTCATATTGAGATCATTAAATAACGCATCTTAATGATTGGGTAAAGCATTTGGGCTAAAATTGGCTTTGAAGTTATATCCCGTATTGATGCATGGAGATTTACAATGGCTGATGATGTTAAGAGATTTCATCGCATAGAAAATGAGCGAGATCTCAGTCTGTCTAGTGATCAGGCAGCAGCGGCAGCGAAGCTTCTTACAACCCCTCCGGCAGAGCATATCGAAGAAGTTGCCAATGTAACTGCGCCGCAGGAAGTTAGTGTGCCAGATGTAGTAAGGGAATATCAACAACGGGAAAGAGCATCTTATATTCCATCCACAGAAACTAATCCGCAACCAGATGCTCCGGAACCGGCAAATGAAGCTCCAAAGCATGCTGAAAAACATAAAAAGAGAAAACTTCATCCTTGGGTGCCGACGGCAATAGTTGCTGGTGTCGGACTTGGCTATGGTGCCTGGACCCAGCTGAGACCACAGCCAGAACCGGAACCATACCGGCCGGAAAGTATATCCGTGGATTTAGATGCCAGTGTCAGGAACCAAAAGTTAGATTTACCAAAGAGGCCATATCCTGCCAATCTTTCTCCCGATCAGGTACGCTATAAGGATCTGCTGATTGCAATTCATGAGGTGCGTGATGAAACCTCGTTTATAGCGTTCACGGGCGAGCTAAAAAGATGGTCGCCAAAAGCCAAAGATGAAGCTGAGGCGACGGATATTGCTGACGCTATGTTATTTGCTGCAACCAAGGTTGCCGGCCTTCGCCCAAATTTTGAAAAGAGAGTGGTAGATGCGCTTGCGCAGCGGCTTCCTATAAAAGACCTGGACAAAGGATTGAGTTTTTCAGTTGTTGGTGCTGGGAAAAAACCATTTTTTATGGTCGTGAATGATGGCTACCATCGGGATTATGCAATGGAAAATGGGGTGCGTGTAGGCCTTGATGAAGAAGGACAGCTTATTAAGCCAAATAAATCGGTAGCCGATATGCTTAAAAGAATCCGTATTAATCCCGCCGATCTGGGGCGCTACTGACCTCCGTGTGCTTCCGGTTGCGCTGGCGCTGGTATGTGAGTACACTGCACTGACCATTTTGCGTCGGGGGAGTGATGGGGCGGGGAATTTGTTTTTCAGTTATTTTTGCGTTGTGTTTGTCGTCGCCCACGCGGGCCGATGACGTAAAACCAAGTCCGCTTTTGACCACGAATATTCCCGCCAAGGCCGATGCGCCGGATATGTCGAAGATGGATATGGCTTCGATCCGCGATGCGGCGGAGCAGGGGGATGCGAAGGCGCAGTATTATTACGGCTGGGTGTATCATAACGGCAGGCAGGTGGGCAAAGACCATGTAGAGGCAGCCAACTGGTGGAAAAAATCGGCGGAGCAGGGGTATGCGGAGGCTGAGTATATTCTGGGGGTGATGTATTCGACTGGCATGGGCGTTTCGCAGGATGCGGACGATGCGGTGGAATGGTGGCAGAAGGCGGCGGATCAGGGAGTGGCGAAGGCGCAGTATAATCTTGGGTTGTCGTATGCCAAGGGCGAGGGTGTCGATCAGGATAATGCGAAGGCGGTCGAGTGGTATCGCAAGGCGGCGGAGCAGGGGGACGCGAAGGCCGAGTGCAATCTGGCAGGGGCGTATTTTAATGGCGTGGGCGTGGAGAAGAATATTGCTGTGGCGCTTGGTTGGTATCAGAAATCGGCGGCGCAGGGCAATGCCAGCGCTGAATATGCGCTGGGGACGATGTTTGAAGACGGTGTTGGTGTGGGGAAAAATATCGGTGAGGCGTTTACGCTGTACAGGAAATCGGCGGAGCAGGGATATGCGCCTGCCGAGTATTCTCTTGGGCTGATGTATGATGGCGGCATAGCTACGGAGAAGGACGCGGACGAGGCGATGGTGTGGTATAAAAAGGCGGCGGAGCAGGGCGTGGCGAAGGCGCAGTATAATCTGGCGACTTTGTATGTTTCCAATCCGTGCATTCCCCGGGATGAGGCGGCTTCGCTGGCGTGGTATAAAAAGGCGGCGGATCAGGGCATGGCGAAGGCGCAGTATAATGTGGGTCTTATGTATGAGCATGGCGCGGGTGTCGCGCCGGACGCGCATGCGGCGTTTTTGTGGTATCAGAAGGCGGGGATGCAGAGGAATCCGCAGGCGCAATATAACCTCGCCAATTTGTATTATACGGGCAGCGGTATAACGAAGGATAAGGTTATGGCGTATGCGATGCTGAATCTGTCGGTGGCAGGCGGGGATCAGGAGGCGCTGGCGCAGCGCGACATAGTCGAAAAACATATGACCAAGGAGCAGATCGACGAAGCCCAAAGGCTCTCCCGCGGCGGGAATTTCGCGCGGATGTGGAACGGGATGGGGGATTTTGATTATTGATTCTTTTTCCCTTCATCCCGGCGTAGGCCGGGATCCAGTGCTACTTGCTGCAGCAAGGACAAAGTTCTTGTTCGCCGCAGACGCGACTTTAACTGGATCCCGGCTTTCGCCGGGATGACATCTTTAAACATTTTATTATATAATACAGTATATTATGTTTATTTCTTCAATTGTCACATTAGGTTATCGCCAGGTCACAAAAGTTTCATATCATCGTGTTGGCGCTATTGCGCCGGGTTTTGTATAATGGTGGTGTGAAGTAATCTAATGAGGGGTTTTGAATATGCCGCCGAGCGATACGGATTTTAAGAAAATGCTTGAAAAAGATGAAACGGCAAGGCAGGCCGATCAGATTAAAATGCTTATGAGCATGGGCGATTATGCCGAAGCAAAGAAGCTTGCCAGTCAATATGGCCTGACCGTGCCGGAAATTGAAGAAGCGCAAGAGCAAAAAATACAAAGATCGGCAGCGGCAGCGGCAGCGGCGGCTGCGGAGGCGGTGCAGGAAGCGGTGACGCAAGCGGTGGTTTCTAGTGTCAAGGATGAGGCTACTAAGAAATTCTTTGAGTATTTGGATTCCCATTCGCAATTCGATACGCTGTCGGCTGACCTTCACGGTCACTTCCAATTGCAGGGTGGCGCTCCGGCGTATGAACACATCGATAGCCGGAAATTGCGGGACGCTTTTGCCAATATTGAGTTAGGGCAGATGAGCGCAGGTGAGCGGGAAAAACTGCTGAGTCATTTAGGGGTGGATGAGCGCGAGCGCCTGAGCAATCTGATTCCGTCGCTGCAGAACATGGAAGGATTCAAGGCCGCCGAGATTGTGCATAAAGCGAGCGAAGAGCATAAAGATAAAAGCATGGAAGACATCATGCAAATGGTCGGGCAGAGCCTGTCTGATAATCATACGGCGTTTGCGCAGGCCAAGGAACAGATCAAGGCGATCATGGGGCATGCGGGCGTGAGCGATGGGCTTAAGAGCGGAGGAGATGAGCTTTTGACCGGTACGCTTAAGGGGATTAAGGAGCTGTTCGTGCCTAAGGATTCAAATCTGATGGCGATCAGCGGCGGGTTTAACGTGGGGGGCGATAATCCTATCGCCGGGCTGGCGGCGGCTGCGGCCAAGGCGGCTATTACATCGCAGACGAAATAAGCGGCGATGAAGCGCATTTTCGGCATGGCGGTTTTGTGTTTTGGCCTGGTGCTTGGCGGGCAGGGCGCGTGGGCGTTGACGCTTAATATCATTACCACTACGCCTGCTATTGATAGCTCGTTTCGGCTGCTGCAGGCATCGCCCTATGACCGGCAGGAACTGACCGTGAGCCCGCCCGCCATATTGCTCACGTTTACACGGCCCGCGCGCGTGGAAAAGGGGTATATCAAGGTGATGGATACGTTCGGCACGCGGCTTGACGGTGGCACGCTGGAGGCCAAGGGCAATGTGCTATCCACGACGCTGCCGGAGCTTGTGCCGGGGCGGTACACCGTCAGATGGAGCGCGAATTGCGCCTGCGATGATGACGCTAATCCCGAGGGGGTATTTCATTTTACGGTGCGGTGATTATTGCGATTTTCCGCTGGTTTTTTTGTGTTGGTGGGGCTAGTTTCCCTCATCAATATTTGCTGGGTAGGGATGTGATTAGAAGCGGGTTGGCGATCTTACTGGGCGCGTTTGCGCTGCTGGCGGCGGTGCCGGTTTTTGCGGGTGAGGATTATTATGTCGAGTTGGGCGGCGATGTCAGCCGGGAGGATGGGCAGAAGCAGTGGGACGCGCTGGTCGCGGCTAATAAAAAATGGCTGTCGCCTTTGCATTATTTTCCTAAGGCGGTGATTGAGTCGGGGAGTGCGGTGAATGTGCGCATTCAGGCCGGGCCGATTGATAGCAAGGATAAGGCGCAGAAAATCTGCACCAGACTTTTTAAACAAAATATCGCCTGTTTCGTGATGGAGGGGTTTGGCGGCAAGCCGCCTTCGAGCATTGCGAGTCTGGCCGAGCAATCGATGAATGCGCCGGTGAAGATGATTCAGTTTCCGTGGCTGATGGGGGCGGACGAGCCGCCGCCGGTGCGTGAGTTGCCGGTTGCGGGCGAGGGTAAGGCGGAAGTTGAAGTTGCCAGGGCGATTCATGTGCCGCTGACGGAGAGCGAGCAGCCGCAGAACGCGCATGTAGTCGTGACCGCGCTACCGGATATTGAGGTGGATAAAAATGCGCCGTACCCCGATGAAAGCACGGATAGCGGGCCGGGCTGGCTGGTCGTCGCGGCGTTTCCGGATGAGGATGTGGCTAATGCGTTCTGGGAAGAGGCTCGTGCCACCGCGCCCAAGCAGGCAAAAAAACTGCATGCGAGTACGTTGAAGCCGCTGGCGGCGGCGCATGAGAAATCCACGACCACGCTCAATATCGGCTCGTTTGCCAGCAGCAGCGATGCCTATAAATTCTGCCGCGAACGGCTGCAGGCGGGGGATAGAGGACTGACGTGCAGTTTTTCTAATGCCAGGCCGGGTGGAGAATCGTCCGAGCATGGCGAGGCGTACGCCCGACGCAGGCCGGTTCAGAATCCGCCCGCCCAGTAAGCCCTTGATAGGGGCTGAGGAAAATAAGTGCGGTTTGGCGAAAATATCCGCTGGCATTCAAAGTTGAGTTTTGCTATAGCTTCGCCTCCCACGCGCTTATAGGGCGTTTTTTTGAGGTATTCCGCGATAGCTCAGCGGTAGAGCATCCGACTGTTAATCGGACGGTCCCTGGTTCGAATCCAGGTCGCGGAGCCAATTATCAAAATTGTCGTTTTTGGCAATTTTTTGTGAATTTTGCAGTTCTATAATTTGCGCCGATTGAGCAATCATATCAAATGGTTGCTTAAATTCGATTGCAAGGTTTTTGCTATCCCAAACCGAGTTCGATATAAGATAGTCAAGCAAACGGCGTTTTTCGGCGGGTGTCTGGCGAATAAAGAGACTATGTGCCGATTGCGCGAGTTCTAGGAGTTTTACGCCCTCATCAATATAAACATAATTGGCATTCTGGTGGCTGCGGATGTTTTCCAACAGCTTTTCCTGCTCTTTACGCCATTCCTGAGATTTAGCATCAAAGAAAGCCGCCGATATTTTGCCGTCCAGCTTGTCAATATACATTGTGTTGATGCGCTGATCTAAGCGGGCGTGTTCGGCTTTAAGCCGCTCTATTGCTTCGTTATGGAATTGTTGCTTGTCCTCATTGCTATGCTTGAGTGCCTTAACCATCCATTCCAGCACTTCCTTGTCAAAGTGCAGCCGGTTTAATGCGCCAGCAAATTTTTCTTCAAACACCTCCTGACGGACATAAGCCGTATGGCATAAATCCTTCATATTACCGCCGCAGCGATAATAAACGTACTTTCCTTTCTTAATTTCACCCACAAGCGAAAAGCCGCAATGACTACATTTTATCATGCCGGAAAATGGGAAATTGTGTTTACACTTTTTACGCCGATTGCCTAACTTGGCATCCAGCAAATCCTGTACGCAAAGCCACTGCTCTTTGCTCACAAGAGGTTCGTGGTTGCCCTTATAGGTTTTGCCATTCCATTCAAATTCACCGTTATAAATACGACTGCGTAAGACTTTGTGCAGTGTTGCCATAGGAACAGAATTGTTACTTTTTCGGTATGCCATGCCTGCCTCGCGGGACATTTTTGCCACCTCTTTTACGGAATATCGCCCCGTTGCGTACCAATCAAAAATCTGTTTTACCAGCGGCGCAATTTCATCGTCCGGTACAATGATTTTTTTACCGTTATCCGCTGTGACGTTTTTGTATCCTATAGGCGCATAGGACGGCCAAATACCTTGCTCTGCTTTTTCAATCATGCCCTTACGGGTTTCCTCCGAAAGGTTATCAATATAATTTTTAGCCATCAATACCTTGATGCCGTGCATAAATTTTTCGGATGAACGGGAATCACGGGACAAAACCACATTTTCTTTAGCAAAATGGATTTCCAAGTCCATTTCATCAAGCGTCACCCAATCCTTGAGGTTGCGGTATAGTCTATCGGTTTTTTCAACCAGGATGGTTTTGATTGAGGGATGTTGTTTGAGGTAGGCTAGCATTTCTCCAAATCCGGTGCGGCCTGACTGTTTGGCTGTTTCCACATCCACAAATTCTTTTGCTACACGGTATTGCAGATTGGTGGAGTAGTTATTCAGTAGCTTCAATTGTGCCGGAATTGAAAATCCTTCTTTTTCCTGCTCCTTTGAGGAAACGCGGGCATAGATAACGAGTGCTTTTTGTATATCAACTTTCATGGTGTTTAGTATATACTAAACAAATGGGCGGTCAACTATTCTTTTCACTTATAATTCCACCCGTATTGCACCTAAAGTATCTAACTCACCTAATTATTTAAGATGGCCTCATAGCCAACTCGTTAGCAATCATTTCCGCTTGTTTCAGCACCGTTTCAGTCGCCAGCAGTTGCAAATCCGGAGGATAACCAAACTGTCTTAGCGTTCTTTTGATGATAACCTTGAGTTTAGCTTTAACGCTTGCCTTAATTGTCCAGTCTATAGAGGCATTCTCTTTCACCCGCTGTGTGAGGATAACCGCCAATTCCCGCAGCTTGTCATGCTGCATTAGTTCTTTGGCGCTATTGTTGTCGGCAACGGCTGTATAGAAGGCATATTCAAAATCGCTCAATCCAAGATTCTTAGCCTCAGCATCTGATGCCACGATTTCTTTACTGATCTTGATGAGTTCTTCCATCACCTCGGCAGCGGTGAGAATCTTATTTTGGTAACGCTTGATGGCGTTCTCCAACATTTCCATCAGTGATTTACTTTGCACCAGATTTTTCTTAGCGCGGGCTTTCAGTTCATCATTAAGTAGTTTTTTCAGCACTTCCAATGCAACATTCTTGTGTTCCATTCCCTTTAGTTCCATTAGGAACTCTTCAGAGAGAATAGATATATCAGGCTTCTTGATGCCTGCCGCATCGAATATATCCACCACCTGTTCAGATACCAGCGCCCTATCAATAACCTGACGGATGGTGGTCTCAATCTCTTCATTGGTTTTGCCGGAGCCTGTGCTATCAAACTTTGCAAGCCGTGCTTTAACGGCCTGAAAAAATGCCACCTCATCCTTAGCTTCCATTGCCTGCTCATGAGGAATGGCAATTGCAAAAGCAGAGGAAAGTGCTGTTACCTGATTAATGTAGCGTTTCTTTCCATCTTCCAACCCCAGGATGAACTCCTCAGCGGCGAGGATGGTGGATAGTTTTTCTGATGTATCCGCAGAAAAGTAGTTTTCATAGGCAAAGCCATTGTACATGGCAGAGACAACTTCCAGCTTCTCTAGCATTAACTCCACCGCCTGCTCCTGCGGCAATGTCGGATCACCCTTGCCGCCCGCCTCTGAATAGAAGGCCAGCGCTTCCTTCAAATCGGCGGCAATACCCAGATAATCCACCACAAGGCCGCTGGGTTTATCGCCATAAACACGGTTCACGCGGGCAATGGCCTGCATGAGGTTATGCCCCTTCATGGGCTTATCAAGATAGAGCGTGTGCATACAGGGCGCATCAAATCCTGTGAGCCACATATCACGTACAATCACCAGTTTGAGTTCATCCCCGCTGTCTTTCATCCTCTCCGCCAGCATTTTACGTTGCTGCTTGGTGGTGTGATGCTTGGCCAATTTATAACCATCAGAGGAAGAGGCGGTCATAACAACCTTGATGACTCCCTTGCTGGGGTCATCTGAATGCCATTCTGGCCTTAGCGCAATAATGGCCTCATATAATTCAGCAGCAATGCGGCGGGACATGCTAACAATCATCCCCTTACCCGTGAACACTTCCTGCCGTGCTTCAAAATGCGCTACAATATCGCTGGCGATGTTCTTTATACGGCTCTCACTGCCAATCAACGCCTCAATCTGCGTCCATTTAGCCTTGGCTTTCTGGGTATCAGTTAGTTCATCCTGATCCAGCTCATCGTCAAGTTCTGCCACCAGCTTCTTGCCTTCATCGCTGAGTGCAACTTTTGCCAGCCTGCTTTCATAAAAGATTCGGACGGTCGCACCGTCTTCTACTGCCTGGGCGATGTCGTAAATATCAACATAATCCCCAAACACGGCGGGGGTATTAACGTCGGTTTTCTCAATCGGAGTGCCTGTGAAACCCAAATAAGTGGCGTTAGGCAGTGCATCCCGCAGGTATTTGGCAAATCCATAAACGGTTTTCTGCCCAATCTCATTCCCAGCTTCGTCTTTTATGGTCACTTCTTTTGCCTGAAAGCCATACTGGGTACGGTGTGCTTCATCAGCAATCACGATAATGTTTCTGCGTTCAGAAAGCGTGTCATACACATTGCCTTCTTCGGGCTGGAATTTTTGGATAGTAGAAAACACCACCCCGCCAGAGGCCACTTTCAGATAATCTTTGAGTTCTTGACGGTTTGCCGCCTGCTTCGGCTCTTGCCGCAATAATTGCGCGGAAGCGGCAAACGTATCAAATAACTGGTCATCGAGATCGTTGCGGTCTGTAATCACCAGCACCGTGGGGTTATCCAGCGCTAATACAATCTTGCCGGTATAGAACACCATCGAGAGAGACTTACCGCTTCCTTGCGTATGCCACACCACACCTGCCTTCCGGTTGCCCTGTTCATCAGCGGCTTTAAGGGTGGAAGCGATAGCCGCATTCACCGCGTAATATTGATGATAGGCCGCAAGTTTCTTCACTGTATGGATGCTGATGATGCCCGTTTTGGGGTCTTCTTTTTTGCTCTTCTCAAACACAATGAAATGCCGCACCAGATCAAGCAACGTGGCTTTATTCAGCATTCCGTTTATCAAGGTTTCAAGCTGACTGATGAGGTGTGAGGCTTCTGCCTTACCATCAGCAGATTTCCATGACATGAACCGGCTGAGGCCTGCGGAAAGAGAACCTGTCTTTGCTTCCAGCCCGTCTGATACTATCAGCAGGGCATTGTAGGTAAACAGGCTGGGAATAGTTTGTTTATAGGTTTCTAACTGCCGGAATGCAGAAATTATGGTGGCGTTTTCGTCGGCTGGGTTTTTGAGTTCAATCACCACCAGCGGCAAGCCATTTACAAATAGGATGATGTCGGGGCGTTTATTTTGGCCATTTTCAATCACGGTAAACTGGTTGGCCACCACAAACTCGTTATTAGCAAGATTTTCAAAATCAATCAGCCACACCAGATCGCCGCGATTGTTACCGTCTTTCTGGTAATTGACTTTTACCCCTTCCGTGAGCATCCGGTGGAAGGATTCATTATTGGTGAGTAAATCGGGGGAATGTACACGCTCCACCTGCCGTAAAGCATCCTGTAACACGGCATCCGGCAGAGTGGGGTTGATGCGTTTCATGGCAGCGGCCAACCGCTCAGTCAGCACCACTTCATCATAGGCTTTGCGCTCTGGCTTTTCACCATCAAGCGCGATGTCTGGGGCGTACACATAATGATAGCCCAGCTTTTGTAGCAGGTTTATGGCAAGTTCTTCAACCGCACTCTCGGTTAATCTATCACTCATAGCTGCACCCTCACATCCCCACTCATCAGCTTGGGGAGCAAATTATCACGGAGTTTTTCGAGGGTGCGGATTTGATTGTTATTGGCAGTCAGTTTCTGAAATAGAGGTTGAGCAATCATCTCAAATTCATTGATTATTGCGTATGGTGGAATTTTTTGTTCGATGCTTAGTGCCAAATCACGATTGAGTCCAGGGACAGCACTATCACTGTTCATTTCTCTAAAACCTATGGAACGCAAAAGAAAATAGATGAACAAATAACCAATCTCTCGTTTAGGCTTAACGTAGTATGTAGTATCAATAGGATAAAAGTTATCGGTTAAATATATGGTCTCCCCTAACGTGCCTTTTCTACCAATAACAATGCCAGGGGCTTCAACAAGAAATTCGTTATGGTATCCGACTATTCCACTAGAGCCAATGACGGGATAGCCAGTGCCTGTTCTCACGGTATCCTTAAGCCCTTTGCCATAATGTAGTTCTATAATATCTCCCAAAACACCATCTTCCCACTCCTCCTTTGCATCCACCACAAACCACTGGCGGAAAAGTGTTTCTGCCATTGCTTCCAGCGTTTTGTTCTGGTGGTGCAGCAGGTCTATTTTATCATCCAACCCACCTAGCACCTCCGCAATCGCTTTTTGCTCACCTAAAATAGGCGCTAATACAGGAATGTCTCGAATGTTATATAATGGCAATTTCGGTTGTGTTGAGCCAACATTTCTTGACAAGATGTTATCCTGTCCTGCAGGACTGATAAAAAAATAAAATAGAAAATTCTTATCTATCCGACCTGTTTCAAAATTTGTTATTTTGGCACAGTTTTCTGTAAGATTAGCCAGATGTAAAGAGTTGGGAATAATTGCAATCGATCCAATTGTGCCAACAATAGAAATGATTATATCTCCTGCATCTACAATATAATTTGATATTTCAGGGAATACTTCGTCTGGAACAAATAATAACTCTTCAACCGCGATCTTATTATTTTTTATATCACGAGTTCTAATATACGGGTGTTGGGTTTTTAATTCTGTTAAGTTTTTTCCTAATGGGAGTCTTTTCCCGCCTTTTATTTTTGCAATATCGCCCAGCGAATATTCCGCCCAATCATCAGTGGTACGCAGCACATAATATTTCTTCTTAATGTTTTTTTGGAAGTCTTCTGGCAGGTTTTCCCAGTCGAATACCTGCACCTCAAAGGGAATATCGCTTTCGGCAAAGGCCTCCCGCGTGGCGTAAATTTCATCTTCACTTGCGCCAAACACCACCACGTCAAGGTCTGAGCGTTCATCCGCCGCATTCCATTTCACCCGTGAGCCATACGCCCATACTTCCCTGAATGGCACATATCGCGCCAGCACCGAGCGCACCATAGCCAAATGGCGTGGCTCTACATCTATCACATCTACAATGGCGGCATCTTTCAGCGCGGCCATGTTTCCCCGCTCATTTTCTGGTAAAGCTCTATCGCTTCCGAGATAAAATCAGGGATGACAGCAAAGGTCGCTTCTGCCTTCTCCTTGTCATAATCATGGCTGGTATCAATGCGTTTATCGGTAAACTCTATCCACACCTCCGCATCGCCAATCACATTGGCGGCAAATGCTTTTCTGAATACAGGCTTAGGGCTGCCTGGAATATCTGGCAGGCCTTGTTCTTCTTCCATATATTTTCTGAGATGTTTCCAGCTTGTGTCAAAACACGTCTCAAAACGCTGAATGCAGGATTCTAGAATAGACTCGCGGTCGGAGTCCTTTAACTCCGGCCTGTTCTTCGCTTCCAAGTAATCATTGTAGCGCTCCTGCAAGCGGGAAAGCGCATCTTTGAATTTTGTATAATCAAGATCACTCATATTTTTACCTTCTCTAGATTCTGCATAATACGTTCATTGAGTGTGGCTTCCTCTGCCATTTGTGCTTTTAACTCTGCCTGTAAGGTGGCAAAACGTTCTTTGAAGTCAAAATCCTCTTCCTCCTCCGGCAAGCCAACATACCGCCCTGGGGTTAGCACATAATCCAGTTCTTTTACCCGTGCGAGCGGCGCAGAGCAGCAGAAACCTTTTATATCTTCATAATTTCCCTGTGGATTGCGCCAGTTGTGATATGTATCCGCAATTGTTTTAATATCATCGGCTGAGAGTTCACGGGTGCGGCGGTTAATAAGGTGGCCAAGATTTCTTGCATCAATAAATAATATCTCTTCGCTGCGGTTGCGGAATTTGCCATTTTTGCGATTTCGGCTCATGAACCATAACGCCGCAGGAATCTGTGTATTAAGAAATAATTTGGCTGGCAGATTAACAATGCAATCAATCAGGTTTCCCTCTTCAATTAATCGCTTGCGGATTTCCCCCTCATTGCTGCTTTTGGAAGTGAGCGCCCCCTTAGCCAACACAATGCCTGCTTGCCCGCTGGGGGCAAGGTGATAAATGAAATGCTGAAGCCACGCATAATTGGCATTGCCTGCGGAAGGGACACCATATTGCCACCTACCGTCAGCACGCAATAAATCACCACTCCAATTACTGTCATTAAATGGCGGGTTGGCAATGATGTAATCCGCCTTCACATCTTTATGGGCATCATTTAGGAATGAGCCTTCATTGTTCCATTTTACTTGGCTGCTATCAATGCCGCGAATGGCAAGGTTCATCTTAGCTAGCCGCCATGTGGTCTGGTTGCTTTCCTGGCCGTAAATGGAAATATCATTCACCCGCCCCTGATGACTGGTGACAAATTTCTCTGATTGCACAAACATTCCGCCTGATCCGCAGCAGGGATCAAACACCCGCCCCTGGTAAGGTTCTAACATATTCACTAGCAATTCCACGATACTGCGCGGGGTGTAGAACTGCCCACCCTGCTTGCCCTCTGCTAATGCAAATTCACCGAGGAAATACTCAAACACATGCCCCAGCACATCCGCACTGCGGGCTTTGGCATCTCCCAGCGCAATATCACTTACCAAGTTAATCAGGCCACCCAGACTGGTGGGATCAAGGTTCTGGCGGGCATAGACTTTTGGCAGAACACCTTTCAGGGTGGGGTTGTCATGCTCAATGGCATCCATTGCCTCATCTACCAGCACCCCAATCTGTGGTTTGGTAGCATTTGCTACTAGGTGAGTCCATCGCGCTTCCTGCGGCACGAAAAAGATGTTTTCAGCTTTGTATTCGTCTTTATCCTCTGGATCAGAACCCACATATTCGCCTTTGCCCTCTTTCAACTTGGCAAAATGTTCCTCAAACGAATCAGAAATATATTTGAGGAATATCAGCCCAAGCACTACATGCTTATATTCTGCGGCATCAATATTTTTCCGCAACATGTCGGCAGCTTTCCAAAGCTGCTTTTCCAGAGGTTCATCAGGGGTGGTTTTTGCTTTTGCCATTATCTTCCTCTAGCGTTTAATGCGATGACATATTGATATAAGCTGATAAATTTCTTATCGGCAAGTACAGGTTTCGCGGAACAATGAGTAAACTCATGAAATAATTACCTGTTTTCCACCACAAACGAATAGCCTTCAATTCATTAACGCCAAAAATATTTATGATACAATACATTATCATCCGATTAGACAAATTTAGGCGGGAATAATTAGCTTTATGAGAAATTAAGAGTCGAATGATTCCAATCTTTTTTTGCTGGCCTTTAGCTCCGCCCGCATCAAATTAAATTCAGCACTACGCAGCCCATGTTTGAGCGCATTTTGGCTACTGACTGCTTTGCCTTCCGATGTTTTAACACCCGCTTTTTTCCATGGTTGCCATTGCTTTATCAGTTCTGCTTGCCGCTGGCGTTCCGAGGGTGTCCATTGTCGCATGATGTTGATGCTCCAGTTGTGGTGGTGATTTAGGTGCGTTGCTCTTATCGGATAATAATTCGTTCGTCGTTTTTTCTGTTTTTTCCGTGCCAACATTCACTTGCTGATTATAGGCGGTGTTCTTGATGATGGTCGGCGGGTTTTTCATGGTTACCAATGTCTCCGCCGTCATGCGGCAAAGGTTTTGCGCCTTGAGTGCGATATTACCATAAGCCTGATACTGCGGCACATACTCGGCATTGCTCCAATGTGTTGCCGCCTTGGTAAAGATGGTATGTAAAAGCTGCATTTGCCCTACCAGCATTTTCTCTATTGATTTTCCATTGTCTTTTGCCGCTGCGCTGGAAAAATCATTTAACGCATCTATCATGCCTGTTAAATTCAGTTTTTCGGCCTTGTTGTGCAGATTTAACAATGACTGCGCCGTCATCACTACCGGCGCGGCATAGATGCCCGCCAACTGTTTATTTTCGGAAGTATGTACTTAACGAAACCATATTATGAATAATATAATTTTATACTTGACGTAAGGCCTGTTTGTGCTAGACTGGTCTTATGAAAAACAAAACCAAGATTCAAAACCGCTCTACTAAAAATGATGAAACCGTAAAGGCTATTCCACTCGCTTGTGCTGATGAGAAGGCCGCTGTTGAGTTCATGGAAGCAAAGCGTTGGGGCGATTCTCCCTCTTGTCCTCATTGCGGTGGCTTGAATCCCTACCAGATGAAAGATTCTAAAACTGGAAAGCGTCAGGCTAACTTCCGCTGGCGCTGTCATGATTGTAAGGCACAATATACCGTTCGTATCGGCACTGTGTTTGAAGATTCCCGTATTCCTATGCGTCATTGGTGTTACGGCTTTTGGAGGGCTGCTACTTCTAAGAAGGGAGTGAGCGCTTTAGAAATCCACAGGCATACGGGTTTATCTTATAAATCCGCCTTATTCATGTTACAGCGCATCCGCTTCGCTATGGCTGATTCTGTCATAGGTCCATTGAGCGGACCAGTAGAGGTTGACGAAACATATGTTGGTGGCAAGCCTCGCTACAAAGGTCAGAGCAAGCCTGGACGCGGCACAAATAAACAGCCGGTATTAGCTATGGTCGAACGTCAAGGCCGCGTTGTAACGAAGCCAATTACCAATGTAACTGGCAAAACACTAAAAAATGCCATCAAGGATAATGTGGATTGGAACTCGGCTATTATCACCGATGAAAACCCCTCTTATAAGGGCATCGGCAAAGAATATATGGGTGGTCATCATACCGTATGCCATAGCGCAAAAGAGTATGTGCGTGGGGATATTCATAGCAACACTGTAGAAGGCTTCTTTTCTATCGTAAAACGCGGCCTCAATGGGATTTATCACAGCGTCAGCAAAGAACATTTGCACCGCTATATGAGCGAGTTTGAGTTCCGCTATAATTTCCGTGAATTGGAAGATGGTGATCGTACTATCATGGCGATCAAAGGAGCCGAAGGAAAAAGGCTGCGGTATAAATCTCCAATATGTAAGCAATCATAATTGCACTTGACTATTGGTATTCATATCCTATATTATCGGGATATGAGTGACATTGACCCCATACAAAAAGCAAAAAATCGCCTCTCGGAATTGGATAGCGTTATTGCTTCCGCACAAGCCGAGAAGGAGGAATTTAGCCAGTTTTTGGCTACTTACAAAAAACTGCAAACTCCCTTTAATGGCGTTTCCCATAAAAGTACGAGCAAGAAAAGCAAAGGTGAAATTGCGGTTGAAAGCGCAATTGAGCTATACAAAGAGGGTGTGCCAGTGAAAACCAGCGCGATTTATGAACTCATGGAGAAAAAAGGGTGCGTCATTGACAGCAAGAATCCGATACCAGTCGTATCGAGTTATTTGAACAAGTCAGATGTGCTTGAATCAATACGAGGGAAGGGCTGGATAGTGAAGGGTTAATTTTGTGGGGGTGAGGCGGTATTGGCGTACGCACCTGATCTGGAATCAGGCATGTCTCTCTCAAGGGGTCATTGCAGGTTCGAATCCTGTCACCCCCACACCATTTCAGTATAATCATAAGTATTGTTTTGTCAAGTATGGCCAAAAAACCAAAAGCGAATAAAGCAAAAAAAACAGGCCCAAAGCCAGAAATATTGACTATTTCCAGCGATTGGGAGCAAGCAGTTGATACTGCATTAAAGAAAAAGCGCCCAGCATCCGGTTGGCCAAAACCGAAGAAATAATTGACCTCCTCAATAAAGTAGTAATAGAGTCAAACCGAAATGGCCTTTGCCATTTTGGGGCTTGATAACCCCTGTCGTACGCGGTTTGTGTAACCGCATTACACTCCCTAGTCCTTATGGCGGGAAGGCATACGCGCATGTTCAAGCGCAAGCTAAAGGCGTATGCGACCTTTCGTACGACAGGTTTATCAACTTGTATCTTCCCTCTGCATTATTCCTGCTAATTTGGTAGGAATCA
>Ga0302281_10001409_pt1 | contig 17387 bp, 15 predicted proteins | sample III_Fen_E1_2_FD_198762 | JGI IMG/M metagenome (GOLD analysis project Ga0302281, IMG submission 198762) | Peat permafrost microbial communities from Stordalen Mire near Abisko, Sweden - III_Fen_E1_2 | ecosystem: Environmental > Terrestrial > Soil > Wetlands > Permafrost | place: Sweden: Abisko...
TTGCACACCGCTTGCGTCGTTTCGTAGAGCGTAAAGTTCTGCCCATCAAAGTCCGCAACTGAAGCATGCAGCTCAATCGGGTTATGAGTCTCAGTCGGAGTCGCATAGGTCTGATCGACCTTTACAGCAGCGGCGGCAAACGCCGCATCCGGATCGCCGCGGTGCGAGTCAACGTTCGGCTTGTCCGTTGCTTCCGACTCTTTGAACAGCGTCGCCACATTCAGCGGTGTCGCTTTGTAAGTCACCTTCACAGCATTCGCCGCCGCAACAGCCTGCTCAAACGTCTGCGCCACAACTGCGGCAACATACTGCCCGTAATAGCGAATCGTATCGTCGTCAAATGGCGGACGCTTTTCATCCAGAATGCCGGAAAACCCCTGCGCCGGCGCAGTGCGGAACACCTTCCCGAAATTCAAGCGATGATAAACAGCCTTCACGCCAGGCATCTTCTCGGCCCGCGAAGTATCCAGTTCAGTGATCGTCCCGCTGGCGATCGTAGCGCAAACAGGTACCGCGTACAGCATCCCGGGCAGATTGTAGTCTGAGGAATACTTCGCGCCGCCGGTGACCTTCAGCGGCCCGTCGATGCGCGGCAGCGTGCCATTCGTGCGTGGCGGCAGAGTCGATTGAGTCACTGTATTCATCGCCCTGGTCTCTCCTTATGCTTGCTGCGTTGCCACCGTGAGTGCGTGCGTTATGCATCGCTTGGCCAATTCCACTTTGAAGCCGTTTTCCGATTGCGGTCGTGCATCGCGCAACGCAACCTCGGCTGCATTACGAATCGTAGCAACATCAGCGGGCTTATGCAGCAGCGCCGCTTCCGCTTCATGCGACCGCCACGGCTTCGTCCCCACCCCGCCCAGCGCCACGCGGATGTAGCTGAATTGCCCATCCGAAACCTCAACCACAACAGCAGCCGAGGCCAACGCAAATTCATACGACGCCCGATCCCGCAGCTTCAGATACACCTGCTTCGACTTTGCCCGCGCAGCAGGCAGCGTCACATGTGTAATCAGCTCCCCTGCAGCAAGCACAGTCTCCACATGCGGAGTAGCCCCAGGCAGCAGATGAAAATCTCCAATCGCAATATCGCGCGTCCCCGCCGCCCCGCGCACGGTGATCACCGCCTCCAGCGCAGCAAGCGCAACGTTCATGTCGGATGGGTTGGTCGCAATACAGTCTTTGCTCGTGCCGAAGATGGCCAGTGTGCGGTTGTCTCCTTCAATCGCGGAACATCCAGACCCCGGTTCGCGTTTGTTGCAAGCCATGGCCGTATTGCGGAAATACATGCACCGCGTCCGCTGCAGCAGATTCCCTCCCGTAGTCGCCATGTTCCGCAGTTGCGCGGAAGCCCCAGCCAGCAGCGCCTGCGACAACACCGGATAATCCGCCTGCACCACCGCGTGATGCGCAAGGTCCGAGTTCCGCACCAGTGCCCCAACGCGAACACGACCGTCGGCAAGCTTCTCGATCCCGTCCAGCCCAATTCGATTGATGTCCACAAGCCTGCTCGGCCGTTCCACGTCCAGCTTCATCAGATCCAGTAGCGTCGTGCCACCAGCAATAAAGCGCGCGTCCATATTGCTCGCGGCGCCCACAGCCAGCGCAACATCCGCAGCGCGTGTATAACTAAAAAGTTCCATAGAGACCTCCGTATATGGGCCTGCTGCGTTACGCGCGTTGCCTTACGTGCTGGATCGCCGCAACAATGTTGGGATATGCGCCGCAACGGCAGATATTGCCGCTCATCAGTTCCTTCACATCCGCATCCGTCGGTCCGCAAGGCTCTTTCAGCAGCGCCACCGCCGACATGATCTGCCCCGATGTGCAATACCCGCACTGGTACCCGTCATGCTCCACGAAAGAAGCCTGCATCGGGTGCAAATTGTCCGGCTCCCCCAGCCCCTCGATGGTAGTAATCGCGTCGCCTTCGTGCATGATTGCAAGCGTCAGGCAGGAGTTGATGCGGCGTCCATTCACATGCACCGTGCAGGCTCCGCACTGCCCGTGATCGCAGCCTTTTTTCGTGCCCGTCAGCGACAGTGTTTCGCGCAACGCGTCCAGCAGCGTGGCGCGCGGATCCACCTCGAGGCTGACGGGGTTGCCATTGACGGAGAGCTTGATGCGCATTGCATTCTCAATCTTCTCCGTTTTTGTAGCCGCTATTTCCGCAGGGGTTGCCTGTGCATCCGCTCGTGCCACCAGCGGAGCAGCGGTAACGGCGACACCGGCCGCGCCAATCTGCGACAGGAACGAACGCCGAGTCACGCCACCCGTGGATTTTTCATTCAGGTCTTTGTCTTTTCCATCCATAACGATCTCCAGTTGAAGGGGCAACTTCCGAATCGTATCAGCCCTATCTTCGCACAGAGAATCGCCCGCGCGTCTACTCGATCCGCAACGCCTTCACGGGATCAATCGACGCCGCGCGCCTCGCCGGAATAATCCCGGCAATCGCGGCCGCCACACTCAGCGTAACAATCGCTCCAGTCATCACCACCGGGTTCACGCTCGTAATCTCAAACAACTGCGACTTCACATACCGCACGCAAAGCATCGCCACCGGCGCTCCAATCGCAAGCCCCGCCACCGCCTGAATCATCGCGCCACGCATCACCATCGCAATCACCCGCCCGCGCTCAGCCCCCAGCGCCATGCGAATCCCAATCTCCGGCGTCCGCCGCACAACGGTATAAGCAGTCACGCCATAAAGCCCAATAGCCGCCAGCAAAAGCGCCAGCATGCCAAACAGCGAAGTCAGCCTCGCAATCAGCCGCTCCTGGATAAACTGATCGTCAATCTGCTCCTGGAAAGTCTGGAACTTCACAATCGTCAGGTTGGGATTAACCCCCGCCAGCGTATCGGCAACTATCTTTTCAAATCCGGGAATAGGATGGGCGGTCTGAATAACCAGCGCTCCGGCGTACATCGACTGATCCTTCACCGGATCAAACTTCGGATCATTCACATTCCCGGCGTGCTGTGTCATTGGAAGAAAATACATCGTGTGGTCCTTCCAATACACACTCGTATAAGTCGTGTCTTCCACCACGCCCACAATCTCATGCGCTCCATCCAGCCCAACCTGCCCCGGACCGGAATACCCAAACCGATGCCCAATAGGATTGCGGTTCCCGAAAAACTGCTTCACAAATTCCTGGTTCACCACCGCAACCGGCGCCGCATTCATCGTGTCCTGCGACGTAAATCCACGCCCCATCACCACGTGCGTGCCCACCGCATCGAAATACTCCGGCGTCCCCTTCACCCACGACGCGCCCTTATTGATATCGGCTTCCCCCTGTATCTTCACGCCCGATCCCCAGTTGTTATCCTCCATCGGCGTATACGTTGCCAGCCCCACTTTCACCACCCCGGGAATCGCATGGAACCGATCCTCAATCGTCTGGTACACCGGCTCCATCTCCGTGTTCTTATATCCCGCCGCCTGCGGATTAATATGCGCGATATACCGATTCGTAGTGTCCAGCTTCATGTCCACGCCCTCAGCCTTATTCAGACTCTGCGCAAACAAACCCGCCGCCACCAGCAGCACCAATGACAACGCAGCCTGCAGCACCACCAGCGCCCGCTGCAAGTAAGAAGCCCCATGCGCCGTCGTCCGCGCATTCGACCGCAACGCCTCAGCCGGCTGTGTCCGCGCAGCCATCAGTGCCGGAGCCAGCCCAAACAACACGCCCGTCAGCAGCGAAAGCCCAAACGCAAATCCAATCACCAGCGGAGAAGGTGATGCATGTACCGGCATATTATGCTGATCCGGAAACGCCAACGCCAGCAGCGCATGCGCTCCCAGGTAAGATATCGCCAGCCCCAGCAACCCGCCCAGCCCGGAAAGCACCACGCTCTCCGTCAGCAGTTGCCGCACAATCCGGATCCGCTGCGCCCCCAGCGCTGAGCGAATCGACAACTCCGCCCGCCGGCTCATCCCCCGCACCAGCAGCAGATTCGCAATGTTCGCGCACGCCACCAGCAGCACCAGCGCCGCAATCCACTGCAGCAGATTCAAGTGCTCCTTATACCCGCTCTGAATGTTCTGGATCCCGCCCCCGCCCGGCGTCAGCACCACATGCGTATTCGGCAAAGCCTTCTGCGCCCGCGGATCGGTAAATGTCTTCAGCGGCGCAAACGTCTGTTTCAGTAGCGCACTCGCCTTCGACTGCAACGCCGGCAGCGACGTCCCCGGCTTCACCCGCCCAATAATGTAAGCCCACTGCGTATCTGGATCGCTAAAGTACGGCGCGCCTATCACCACATCCATCGCGTTCATCGGCACAAAATACTTCGGCGGATTCGTATCGATCCGATCCCCGTAAAACCCCTTCGGAGCTACACCCACCAGCGTCGCCGGCTTCGTATTGATATAGAACGTGCTGCCCACAACGCTCGGGTCGCCGGCATAATCCTGTTGCCACGCGTCGTAACTCATCACCGCGGTAATCGGCGCGCCCTTCACATCGTCGCTGTCCATAAACAGGCGTCCCGCTGCCGGCGACAGCCCAAAAACTCGAAAGTAGTTCCCGCTCACAAACGTCCCTGTAAACGACTTCGCCACCGTCTGCGGCCCCGCGCGCCTCACCGTCAACGGCCTCCACGCGTACCCCGCCTCCATCGCCGCCAGTTCTTCAAACTCCGGCAGGTTCTTCTTGTACATATAGTAGGTATCGGTCGCAAACAGCGAATAGTCCCCCTTGTCGTCCCAGCCGCCGTTCACGCAGCAATCGTCGCTGTCGCCAATGCGGACAAGGCTTTTCGGGTCCGTAACCGGAAGGTTATGCAACAAAATGGCATTCACCAGCGTAAAAATCGCCGAGTTCGCGCCAATCCCCAGCGCCAGTGTCAGCAGAACGGTGATGGTAAAGCCAGGCGTCTTCTTAAGCTGGCGCAGCGCGTACGACACATCCTGAAGCAGAATCCGCATCCATCAACCTCCACACACACGTACCCGTGCACTCCAGAAAGCAACTCAAGTTCCAATAAACTACCGAGCCCTCCACCTGAAATCAATAACTTAGCAATCGAGCCCACGCACCATACGTTCATTGCTGAAAAGCACTGTTCAAAACCGAACGCTTCAAACCCTCGACTGAACGTTTCAAATCCTCTCCCTGCGAGGCGGCACGACGCGCGATACGGACTTTCGCCTAAGGTTCACACGGAACTTTGCACGGGACGATTTCGTACCGATCGTCAGGGAAGGGACTGCCTCGCCCCGCGTGAGGCGTAAACTGTTTCCACGCTCAATCACGCTCCTCTGCAACAAGCGAAAGGCAGAAATGAAAAGGATTATTCTCGGAATTCTCGCGTGTACCTCCATTGCCGGTACAGTCGCACTCTCCGCTCAGGTTTCGTCCCCGGCGCCAGCTCCGGCCCCGGCACAAGTATCAACTCCAGCTCCGACGCAAGTTTCGGCACCAGCCCTGACCGCTGATGAGGTCGTCAACAAGTACGTGGACGCCGTTGGTGGCAAAGATGCAATCAGCAAGGTCAAGACGATGTCGATGGAAGGCACGATGCAGGTGATGGGGAGCGAAGGCCCCACTAAGACCACCACGGTGGATGGCGTGGGAACAAGGCAGGAGTCCGAATTCAACGGAACTAAAATCATCTCGTGCTTCACGGACAAGAGCGGCTGGTCGGTAAATCCAATGGCAGGCGCCGCCGATCCGACGCCGATGCCGGATGACCAGTACAACTCGGGCAAAGCCGGAATCTACGTGGGCGGACTGCTCTACGACTACGCAGCCAAAGGAAGCACGATCGAGTTGGCGAGCAAGGATGACAAGGCCTATACGATCAAGCTGACCACGAAAGAAAAAGTGAAGTACACCTTCGCAATCGATGCGAAGACGTATCTTGTGAACAGCATGACCACGGAGACCCAGATGGGGGGCCAGCCCGTGACGCTCACAGCAAGCTACTCGGATTACCGGAAGACGGAAACGGGCTTCATGGTTCCTTATGGCATCAGTCTGGACTTCGGTCAGTTCCAACTCAGCATCACGGTGAAGAAGATTGAGCTGAACAAGGCGATTGATCCAGCAATCTTCGCCATGCCGAAAGCTTAATCCCAGGGCACTCTCGGATTGAGTATGTCCTTCTGCGTTCCTGCAGCTCCACCTCCGGCTCTAGCTCGATTCGGAGGCGGAGCTGGAAGCGATCCCATGCTCCAGCTTCTTCGACAGCAAGATGCTCGACACGCAGAAACCGAGAAACAAGTAATAGCCAGGCAGAATCCGCGACGCATTCGTCGGAAACGACACTGTCTGGACGCCCGGCATTGCGCGCACTCCGTCCCAAGAGCTTCCAATCACGCCGTTGAACGCGACAAACGACATGAAGATCGCCAGCGCCATCACGTCCGCCATCGACCACTTCGATAGCTCGAATGCCAGCAGCCTCACCAGGCGATTGTTCCGCAACAGCGCCGGCCGAATAAGACACGCGCCCAGCGCCAGCATCTTCAGCGCCGGAAAGACGACGCTGAACAGAATCACCAGCACACCAACCAGCGTCATCTCCGGCCGCCCCATCGCCAGCAGTGTCTGACACACTTCAAGTACGGTCTTACTGCGGTAGTAAAGCGATTGCTCGCGAAATTCAATCGGCGCGCCCAGCAGCGTTGCGTCCAGCTTGGTCACGCGGACTTCCACCTCCAGCATCGGGCTCAGCACGCCGCCCGCCAGCATCGCAACGCAGAACAGCATCAGCACCGCCACCGCGCCACGCGTGAGCGTTCGCCTGCCAACCATCAGCAGCAGAAATCCCACCGCCGCCGACACCAGCACCGTGAGATAGTAGCGAGTCGCCTTCCCATCCGCTTCCGCAATCTTCTTCCCAAGCGTCTCTTCGCAAGCCGCGGCGCCAGCGCTCGTCTCGGCACACCCGTATCGCTTCAGAATGCTGTTGTACGTGCTCATGTCCGTCGAGCCAAACGTGTTGTTCACCGCATCCGCAAGCACGCCGCGGACCGAGTCCTTGAAGTTCTTTTGCGTTTCCTGCTTCCCCAATTCCGCCATCACCACGTCCGTATACTCCGGCACATGCGGCCGCAGCGACCCAATAATCATGTTCACAATCATGGGATTCCCCGCGCCCGGCAAGCCCGATCCCTTGGCGTTCGGCGATGTCATCTGCGTCTTGATGTGGTCCAGCAGGTCGTAAAGCGATCGTTCCACCATGGGCCGCAGACTCTTGGTCTGTCCCTTCAGATCCAGCTTGTCCACTTGCCCATTCAGGATTGGACCGATGATCCCGCGCCATTGGTCGGCACTCAGAATTCCGTAGCGCGCGTGCGTAATCTCGGCCAGGTCAGTGCGGATCAGGCGGCGCTCTGCCAGGCAATCAATCGTCTTCCAACTGAACCAGATGGCCGGCAACAGCAAAATCACGGCCCCTGCCAGCCGGAGATGGAACCAGCGCGAAGGTTCGCTCGGTGTCGAATTCATCGGTGAACCCACACTTTCCACGATGGTGATAAACAGTATAGAGCCGACTCCCAACTTTTCAGTTTCCGACACCTTCGCAGGTCCCAGCTGCCTTGCAGATTTCAACCGCGATGATCAGGACTCGTCCCGGACGGCCGCCCTGCATTGGCGATCTTGAGCAAATTGAGATTCCCTTCAGGCGACGTGAGCTTTTTGAGCATGTATCCGTGCCTCTCACACCGAATCAGTCGCGGATTCTCCGGCTACTATGGATTGGCTATCGTTGAAGATTCCAGTGATCCGCAAATATCTTAGCGATGGTATAGATACTCTGCATCGGGTTCGCGCCTACGGATGTCGGGAAGACACTGCCATCAACCACATAGAGGCCTTCGGTTCCCCAGACATGGAAATCATGGCCAACTACGCTGTCCTGCGCAGTCGCGCCCATCTTGTCTGTAGCTTGCATATGCGCGGATGTGACAATGGATTCGTTTGCGATGAAGCGCAAGTTCTTCTCGACCAATGCTGCTTGATCGGGAGACGTGAGCACCTGGGGTTGTACCCCGGTTTCGACACCAGATTTTGGCTCGGCAGTTCCGTCGCCGAGAATATTCTCCGTAGTCGGCAGGTAAACTTCTTTGGCTCCGGCCTTGAACATGACGCGAATCGCTTCTGCAATGCCTTCCGAGAACCGTTTCTTGTCGGCTTCGGAAAGTGTGTAGTCGATCTGGGCCGAACCGCGTTCGTCGAGCACAATCCGGTTGTTCGGCTGCGGAGTGTCAATCAACATGACTCCAAAACCGGCGAGATCCCGAAAGGCCTCGATCATCTCAAGGGAATGCAGCGCCGGCCCCGGACTCATCAGTGCCGCATAGAGCGGCTGGTCCGCCATTGACTCCAAAGCATACCCCCGATCCACCAATCGGTCATCGACGTAAACCGACGCCTCCGTTCCCGTGAGTGCATCGATGTGATGGTCGAAGCGTCCCATGATCGGCATCGAGGGATGCAGCACCACCCCACGCCCAATCGAATCATTTTTGATTCCACTCCGCAACAGCACTGTCGGCGATCCCAAAGCGCCGGCGGATAGAATCACGGTCTTCGCGCGCACCGTAAAAATCTGACCGGGGAGCAGCTTCAACCCGTTGGGGTCTCCAATCACGCCATCTCCCGGCATGGCCGCCCTCATCTCGACTTCTACGCCAACTGCGAGCTGCTCGCTCCCACCTTGTTTAAACAACACCCGTCGAACATCCGCATCGGGAATCATGCCCAAAGGATTTGTCGTGTCTTCGAGAGCTGCAACCAGCAGTTGGCTCTCAGCAGAGCGCTTGTCTGTTACAGGTGACGGAGATGCACCCGGGGCATAGGTATTCAAACTGTAGAGCTTCGGGTGCAGCCCCGATAATCTGGCCCCGTCCCACAGCGCTCGATTGTTGGAATTGATCTCGCTTTCCGTCAGGGTCCTGGTCCCAATCTCGCGCTTCACCCATTCGTACTCGTGCGCCAGTTCAGTCTGCGTAAACTCGTCCGCAGCAATCTGTCCCGCCTTGCGCCACCCTTCGATCCTGGCACGGATCGCTTCCGTTGTGGGTGCGAAACAAAGGTCCACGTTCACCTGCGATCCGCCGCCCACCGCCATCCCGTTTCGTATGCGAATGGTCCCGTCCATTGAGGTGCGCGTGTCGATCAGGTCGTCGATCAGCCGCGTTTCCATCGACCCCGGAATCACAAACGATCCGCGCTCAAGTAACAGGACGCGCTTTCCACTCTTCCGCAACTCGTGCGCCAGCACCGACCCCGCCGGTCCGCTCCCCACAATCAATACATCGATCGTGTGGCCGTCCTTCTCCGCAATCTCCTTCCTTTCGCTGTCGTACACCAATCGCGTGGGCGCGAGATGCGGTGTATGCGCCGCCCGATATTCAGGCGGCGCATACAGGTTCAACTTGATTCCGGTGAGCTGTTCCTGGATCGCTCCATAACCCTTGACGATATAGAAATTCCGCGCCGTAGCCGCCAGGCGCCGAGGCGCATTCTCCGTGCAGTGCTGCATCGACGAGAGCACTTTCTGCTGTTCTGTTGCTCCAAGCTGCGCAAACGATGTCTTGTCGCTTCCTTGAATTGCAAGGGCAATCCCGCAAGCATTTCCAAACCCGCGCAAATCGACAAACGGCTGCAGAAGCTGCCGAAATGCAGCGGAACTCGCTGCCTGCTGCCAAATCCCGTCACGCGCCGCCATCAGCAGTTGCGTCGTTTTAGGATCGTTGGGAAGGTCGTTGACCGGTAGAAACGAAGCAAACAACCCATCGTGAACCGCATGAAGCGCCGCTTCCGTCGAATCCCCCTGCCCCGGCTGGGCCCAGCCGGCGGCCGCACCCAAGCCGCAATACCCCAGGCTCGCCAGAAGCAAAGCCGCAAGCAGAATCCGATAAAGCCGGCAACAAATGTTTCGCATGGGGGCAAGTATATCCCCACGCTGCAAGATTCCTGCGTTAGCATGGGAGCCATGACCCGAAGCTTTGCCACACTCCAGAAATGCGCCTTCGGCTTCGCGCTGCTCTTTCTGTTCGTGTATTCGCTGGACTACGTGCCCGGAATCATGGATTCCAACGGCAAGATGTTCGGCCTGTTTTCCATGACTACCTTTGTCGACGTAGGCCACCTCGGCCTGGGCCTGCTGGCGCTCATTAGCGGATTTGTAAGCCCTCGCACCGCACGCGTCTACTTCTGGTTTCTGGGGTTCTTTTACGCCGCGGATGTGATTGTCTACGCCATTCGCCATCTGCATCTCATCTCACCTGTTACCAATCTACTGGTGAACATGCCGCATATACTGGTTTCCATCGCGGCGTTTCTTATCGCGATCAACGTAGGCAAACACAGTGCGAAAGAACCCATCGCGCGCACGTAAATTCTTTCGCTTGGTGGTGCGCCTGCTGGCGTGCGTATTCCTCCTTGCGGTCGCGGGGGTTATTGCTTTCACCGTTCACTGCCGTCCAACCGGACTTCTCTTCAAGTCCACTCCCGAGACTCTCCGTCATCCCGCCCAGGCTACAGGACTCGCCAGCTACCCGCGCCCCGAGGTGGATACGTTCTATACCTACCCCGAGTGGTACATCGTATGGAGCTACCAGTCAAAGGCAGACTTCCAGAGCAATCATCTTCCTTCCGGCTACTCCTATTTCGGCGACATCGGCCAATTCTGGCGAGCGTACTGTTGCGTGTTCGCCGCGACGCGCGACAACTATCCATTCCCGGCCGGCGACCACATCATGCTCGCCGTCATCGGCTCTTCCTTCACCGTCGAGTATGTTCTCAAGGGTCTGTACGAGGAGACGATTGGCCGGCTTAGCGAAGCCACCAGCAATCATCAGCCCGTGGCGGAGGATACCTATGCCGCCCAGGTAGCAGAGAACTACGCCGCCTTCGTTCACATCCGCCCGTTTTATGAGTTCTCGTTCGCCCATGCGCTGCGCGGATTATGGAGCGGCACTCCCTTGCGCGCTACTCACCTTATGCGCACCATCGAACGTAGGGCGTGGCTGACCCTCGATTACTCGGTTGAAGCTGTCTATTGCGAAATCATTCAGCTTGGGACCCACGCCACCTACGGGTTCGAAGATACAACCACTGCTGCGTGGATCGAGTTTTCACCTTCAGACAACGCGCGCGCCGTCACTCCGGCAACGTCCTTCAAGGTACTTCGCGATCTCGGAGACCATCAAGCCATCGTCGAGATTCCTCGTTACCAGGAGTTCACTCCCGCCGCGCTGGACCTCATTCACCATGGAGTTCGCTTCCATCAGATCGCCGGCAACGAACTCATCGTCGTCTCCGCCATCTCGTCGGTCTCCTGGACCAACCGCATTCCCAATCTCCAGTTGGTCCTGGCTCAGCCGTTGCTCACCGACCCAGGCAATACGCGCAATGTCCTTCTATGCCGCGTCGCCGAACTCCACACCGTTTTACCTATGCTGCAGAACCAAGGTCTAAAGATAGAGCACATCTACGACTACTAGTCTGGCTGCGTGATCGCATTTTTGGCTCAAGCTGCTAAGAAGATCGAAGTTCGGTCCGCCTGCAAATACGCCCTATTTGGTAAGCAAAAGCGACCGAAGCAACAGACGAAATCAGATCAGATCATGAGCGCCGTCCTCAGCCCCTGCCATGCACTCTCCTTACGCGGAGGGAGCCGGGGTTTTCAACCCTCTGAAAGACGAAGAATTCCACGACGCCTTCAGGCCCGGAACAAAACTCGGTGCCCCACTTTCGCCGACGCGCGGCCTTTTGCGCACCGGTTAAAAGCCTACCCTGAGCGCAGCCGAATGGGTGGGATAGCTCCATCTATCTAGAAGCCTCTCACTGTTTTTTAACGCCCGTTGAAGCTTTTTATTGCCCCTTACTGCTTTTATTGCCCTTTACAAAATACCTGTCATCCTGAGCATCATGACTCGCCAAGTTGAGTTACAGCTGGGATGAACCCGTGCCGGATTGGGTACAAAAGCTCCGTGCCCCGTTTTTGCGCCTTTCTTCTGGCGCAAAGGCGGGAAGCATGAGGCCAGTCATCAGGAGAGAACAGGGCCCCGAACGCATTTCAGTTCCGGGTAATCCGCACAACCAGCGCCTCGGCAGCGGGAAGCCAAGTGGGAATGAGGGAAAGTCGGTTTCAGCTTGCGCGCGGAACTGTTGCCGTCAGCCGCGTATCGGCTTACCGAGATTCGCGGATACTAGACTCCTTCCCATTACAAATCCTGTCCTCAATAAGTGCCTTGGCGATTTGGCATCATTCGAGAAATGCTCCCGGACACTGGGGCGTTTCTAGTTCCCGATCTGCCTTTTGCACGCTCGATGAGCGCATTGGCCTGTTATCTCCAACCGAGAATCGAAGTTACCGAAAAATGGCATGAGCAGGTCACTCCGAGAAGAGAGAGACTATGTCCATGAAAAAGCCTAAGCAGCACCTCATCGCGGAAGTACCACGCAGAGACTCCAAGGTCGGGAAGACGATCTGGATCGATCTTGGGGATGTCTGGAGCCATTACTGCACGCTCAACGAAGGCGGAGAAGTTGTCGATCGAGGTCGATTCCGTACCAGCCCATCGGGAGTCGAGACGTGGTTTACCGACCTGCCTCCCGTGCGGATCGCGATGGAAGCTGGAACACACTCGATCTGGATCAGCGAGCAACTTCAGGAGCTGGGCCACCATGTGATCGTCGCCAATATGCGCGAGCTGCGAGCGATCTCGCACAGCGATCGGAAAAGCGACCAGGTGGATGCGGAGAAGCTAGCTCGATACGCGCGGCTCGACCCGAAGATTCTACGTCCGATTGCCCATCGCACGGTCGCTCAACAGGAAGCTCTCACCCTGATTCGTGCCCGCAACCTGATCGTTCGTCTGCGGACGGCGGCGGTGAACGCGGTGCGCGGGTTGGCGAAGCCTTGCGGCACTCGTCTGCCAGCCTCGTCCACGCTCTGCTTCGCGAAGCGATGCGCGGCCGTACTGCCGCCAGGTCTGGCTCTGGCGCTTGTCCCGATGCTCGAACAGATTGCGGAGATGACGGTGATCAAGCGCCTCACTGAAGCGGAGTATCCGGAGACGCAGGCGCTGATCAAGGTCTACGGTGTCGGCCAGCTCACGGCACTGACCTATGTCCTGACGCTGGGGAGCAAGGAACGGTTCCAACGAAGTCGCGATGTTGGCTGCTACCTGGGCCTGCGGCCAAGACGCAGCCAGTCTGGCGACCGAGATCCGCAACTCGGGATCACCAAGGCTGGCAACATCTATCTCCGTAGCCTGCTGGTCGAGTGTGCCAACCACGTGCTTGGACCGCATGGAAAGGATTCGGGCTTACGACAGTGGGGCCTTCATCTGGCCTCACGCGGAGGCAAGCAGACTCGAAATCGTGCCATCGTTGTCGTTGCTCGAAAGCTGGCGGTACTGCGCAATCGCATCTAGGTCACCCAGGAGCCATACGTCCCGTTCCATTCCGTAGCAGCCTGAGGAAGGAGATCATGTTCACTTGTTGCGACGACCCCGTGTTCCGATGACTGCGTGTCGGGTCGGGCCCTGAACGAGGCCGACCGAAAACCGGCAGCATCGGATTCTCTACTGAACCCCAACCGGCACAGAGCCACAGCGGCTCACTCAAAGTGCGAATAGAAACACGGTGGAGAACAACATGCGTCACAACAAAAACAGAAACAAAAAGCCCTATGAAAAGAAAACAGAAAAGAGACCCTTGACGAACATGACCTGCTCATAGAAAATCGACCTCGCGGGCACTCGAACAATCGTGGCGTGTCGGGACCGATCCAGGATCGCGCAGCGCCGGGTTTCATTGCCGGCGCATACCTCACCTATAGGAGGTCATGAATGCAGTACACCAGGTTCCCCCACACCGGCTTCAACCCGCCAGCGTCGCGTACTTAAGTCCCAAAAAAATGTTGAGGCGTCAGAATCTGCCCTATGGACCGCCACAATTGGTAGGCTAGGAAGATGTATGTTCAGATTGACGCTCACAGTCCTTGAAACAGTTGCAACCGGCTGCAGCTTGAAGACCCCCAAGTTCTTAACACTCCCCATTTGCAGGGCGAAGTTTAGTCAGACGTATGAAGCGTTACATAGAATGAAAGTAGTCAATCTCAGGGGGGCGACACATGACGAATTCTCTTCTGAAGACCAACATTGCTGCGTTTCAAGCAAATACCGGTAACCTCTGGAAGGTGCGAGGAAAGCCTCCGGCTGGTGTAGACAATCATCTGGGCATGATGGCGGGTACAAGCCCTTCCATGACGTTTTCCAAGGATCTCGGCCCCATCATCGCATTCCAGGCCAATACCGGCACACTGTTCATTTTTAGTGCCGGAGGTGGCGTTGTCGACACTCAGCTCCCGATGATGCGTGGAACGAGTCCTTATATCTGTGCCTACTATAAAGGCGGGTTTGTTGTCGCATATCAGTCGAACAAGGGAAACCTTTGCATTAACCTTGGAGTTCCGGGCACCAAAGTGGATTTAGGCTTGGGAATGGCCGCGAGAACCGGTGCAACCTCGATCTATGGCTATACCTTTGCATTCCAGGCCAATACCGGAACCCTGTGGTTCTGTTCTGACATCCCAAATAGCGGTGTCAATACGGAGCTCGGGATGATGGCGGGAACTAGCCCTTCCATATCGTTCAGTGGCAAATTTGATGACCCATTCTTTCATGTGGCGTTTCAAGCAAATACCGGGGCCTTGTGGATGGCGTCCGGCGTCCCGAATCTTCTGCCTCCCATCGTTTCCATGGACTTGGGTCTGGCGATGGCCGCAGGCACTAGCCCAAGCTCCTCCGGCACTCATGTCGCTTTTCAAGGAAATAATGGAACGCTGTGGCTCGCGAGCAATCAGAAGCCAGCCGATGGCATAGATCTAGAATTAGGAATGCTTCCGGGGACTAGCCCGTCTTGCATCCTCGACGGTGCTGGCGACATCTACATCGCGTTCCAAGCCAACACCGGGCATCTCTGGATTACGAAATCCAAGCTAAATTCCGGCATGGATACCGAACTGGGCATGATGGCAGGCACTAGTCCAGTGATTTTCCCTGATTCGGCGATCAAGGTCCCCTTCTAGAGCGCGAGACGCCGCTACGAAGCTGATCTGGCTGGCGCTGCGCAACATCACTGCCGTGCTCGGGCCAGTGAGGACGAATGAATGGAAACCGGCGTCGATGAGTGCATCGGGCTGTTGTCGCCAGTTGAGATTTGGATAGGTGACACAAAGCGACTTCTGGGAAGCCGTAATCGACCTCTGGCTTTGCAATGCCTTCAGATCGCAAAATGGAACAGTCCATACCAAATTACGAGCACAATCAGACACAATCCCGACACGAGGGCACCGAGGAACGCTTTAGCGCTTAGAGCCTGACTCTGAAGAGTAGCTGTACCAATCACGAGTGAAATCGGCAGATAAAGTACGGAGGAAGTTATCAGACCAGGAGAATAGCGATTGAACCACGCGGTTGTCAGCACGTGGAATAGTGCGTCCCAGAAGATGTTCCCGCTCGACCATGCGATGAGAAGAAAGGCGGCCAGCCGTGAATCGGACTTGCTCGCCCAAACGGCGAGACCCACCATAATCGCAAGAAATGCAGCGTTATTGAACGCAAAGGCAACGCCGTTGAAGGAGCCGCCGAGTACATGCGTGACCCAGGCTGGAAAGCCGCCGCGGTATTCCTCGACAATGTGGAGCACAAAGGCGCCGGGCATGATCCAGATCAGGCGTCGAAACGGCTGTCCCCAAAACGTGTAGGAGTTCATGCTGTTTTAGCCTCTCACTGTCCGTGAGTCATGCAGCCTTGTGTAAATTCCCTATCTGTACTGTAAATGCGCTTTCCATCAGAAATGATTCTGGGATGATGCATAATCGCCGAGCCGCTCGTCGAAGGGCATTCCGGCCCTGAAATGTCGGCAAGCGTCCGCCAATCCGCTTGCCCCTGGCCCTCGGTTGGCGCCAACAGACCTTACCGTAAACCCACCGCTGTCCGCACATACTCTTTCCGCAACCGTTATCATCAGAACTGATACTTCAGATTCGACCGATTAGAGGACCACTGGTGCCAATTTCTGCAAATCGTATTTGGCGACAACTGCCAATTGAAATCCGAGTCTCCGCAAGCCAGATTTTTTGGGCCGAGTCAAAGGGGGCAGAGAAACAGTTGCTCTTTGCCACCCTTGCAAAGGCGAAAAACCTGCGCGAGGTCTTTGTCCGCAAAAGCCCCATTGAGCGGCTGGTCAACTGGACAGCGGCAACCTTGTCACTTCCTGATCCGATCGTGGATGACCTGCTGAAGAAATATCTTCTCCACGCGCATCGTGCCGTGATTGTCAGTCTTCTTGACTCGCTCAATATTCCCCATTCCGAGGGGATAATCGAGGCGGACTTTGACTACACCACCCTGACAAATGAACGCGTTCAGGAGGCTGCCCGTAGTTTGCTCACATCGGCAGATCGCACAGGTGCTGAACTTTACCTGAAATACCTCGTGCTTCAAGGTGGACCCTGGGCTGGGATTGAAGAAGTCCTGCCGACAACAGAGTAAAGGCTGGTGGCCCACTCACCGGGTATCAGGAACTGTGCCCCATTCATCACGGCTGCTTCGTGATGAGTGGGATCGCCGGCCGCCTCAGGCAGCCAGGTCCTGTTCCCTGATCCCTGATCCCTGATCCCTGTTCCCTGATCCCTGTTCCCTGTTCCCTGTTCCCTGTTCCTTATCTCCTCGTGAACTTCCTCCTCCACACCTCCTGTTCCCCCAGTTCCCGAGCCCGGTCTTCCAGCGACCGCGTCCACGGCACCAGCCCGTACACCACATCGCATTCCACCGCCCGCGCCATCCTTTCCAGCTGGTGCAGGGTGATCGTCTTCCTCTGTTCCGAGCGCTCCACCTGGAACACCATCTTCGTTGAAAAATCCATCGCTTTCGCAACCCGGCCCGCCGAAAGGCCCGTCGCCAGCCGCATCGCCCGCAACCACCCCTCCGGCGGCCGCGGACTCTTCCGCGCATTCCGATAGGGCCGCACCTGCCGCTCCAACTCCAGCCTCGCTCGCTCCCGCATTACCTTGATCATCCAGTTCCTCCAGTTGTCCAATCGCCCGGCGCATTGCACTGCAACCAAAAACAGAAAAACCCACTTGGAATCAGTGGGTTAAGCCACATCTCAATGCTTCTAAATCCATTTTCTCAGAAATTCGGCTAATTCTCTGCAATCCTGCTGCTCGAAAAGGAAATTACTTTACAACCGAAAACATGTGCGCGGACTGCCCGCACGGTACGTGTCTCGGCGAGGTGCAACCATGGATGCAGCCATTAGCCCCTGTTTCCAACCTCCTGAGCCGCCTTTTACCCTATGTAGCGCACCCCTCCCATTGAACCTTTCATCGATACCCCGCTC
>Ga0302281_10001415_pt1 | contig 17357 bp, 7 predicted proteins | sample III_Fen_E1_2_FD_198762 | JGI IMG/M metagenome (GOLD analysis project Ga0302281, IMG submission 198762) | Peat permafrost microbial communities from Stordalen Mire near Abisko, Sweden - III_Fen_E1_2 | ecosystem: Environmental > Terrestrial > Soil > Wetlands > Permafrost | place: Sweden: Abisko...
TCTTCGCTAAAAATGATGTTTTGAATGCCAACAGTGCCTATAACGACCAAAACGGTGTAGCTAAGGGCACCGCTCACTACTATGACCCGGGCGGGAGCATTGGGGGTCCAGTACCGTTCACCCACAAGCGTCTGCAGTTCTGGTTCGGATATGAGAAGTACATCCAAAACACCGGAAATGCCACGACGCTGACCTCTTACATCCCCACGGCAGACATGCTGGGCGGCAACTTCACGGCCACAACGGCGAACTCGGCGCTTTGCCCCACTGGCTTTTCAGCCACAACGACGGGTACCTACTGCAACAATCTGCAGGGAACCGTACTTCCGGACGGCAGTGTTATCGGAGTCACTCCTGGCCGCCCTGTGGGAATGATTCCTGCTCAGTTCCTCACAACGAATCCGTCCTCAGGCGCAGCGGGAGTGGATGGAAACGTCCTGACGAAGATATGGCCGGCAGCCAACGCTACACCAACAGCCGCCAATAACTACCAGAACTACATTCAGGCAGTTCCCGGTGTAGAGGATGGCTACATTTACCGCGCCCGAGTAGACTACGACTTCAGCGACCGCACCAAGGCGTATGTCTCCTATCAGTACGGCACGGAGACATCTCCGGCAAGCGGCGGCGGCGCGCACATCTACTGGACGCCCGGCAACTCAATCCCATTCCCGGGGGGCGGACTGACCAGTTCGGAGAAGTCCTATACCTTCTCGGGTCACTTTATCCATACCTTCAGCAACACATTGACCAATGAAGCAATCGGAACACTAGGCAATGCGCATAACGCAACCTTCATTCCGAACCCGAGCGTGCTAAACAGGACCGCGCTTGGTTATACGGGTGGCACTATCTTCAACACCGGTGATCCAACCATTCCAGCGTATGGAAGCGCCGGCAATCAGACGTTCCCGGATCATTCCCAGCAGGACATCTTCACGAATGGTAGCTACAATCTGTTCAAGCCACAGCCGTCCCTTGCCGACAACCTCGTGAAGGTATGGGGTAGTCACACGGTGAAGGCAGGCATCTTCTACGAGATGGTCGATAACAATCAGGGTGGCTTCAACACCCCCAACGGCAGCCTCGGGTTCGGAACGGGCGGAAATGTCAACAACAACGCCGTCAGCGGCAACCCGCAGGGTTCTCCGAACAACCCGCTGGCCAATCTACTGCTGGGAGATGCGACCAGCTACTTCGAGAACAGCTCCAACCCAACCCAGGACCTCGCCTATAAGGTCATATCACCGTACCTCGACGACTCGTGGAAGATCACGAAGAAGTTGAGTATTGAGTATGGCATCCGCTTCGACCACTACGGTCGCTGGTACGACCGAGGCAATGCGGGTGTTCCGGTCTTTGTACCTGGACGGGTCGTATCCGACTTCGCTGCGGGAATCGTCGACCCTGGCCTGCAGTACCATGCCAACAATCCTGCTCTGCCGAAGACCGGTATTACCAGCAAGTTTCTGTTGCTCTCGCCGCGCGTTGGTCTCTCTTATGACGTATTCGGCGACGGCAGGACTCTGGTCCGTGGCGGCATCGGCGTCTATCGCTTTGGTGACAACTGGGGCGACTACAGCGGCGGACTGGGTATAGCCCAAGGTGTACTGGGCTATAACCTGCCAGGCGGTGACAGTGTTCAACTGCCCCAGATCGGCACAAGCTCTGCGCCTGCACTGACCCCAGTTGGAGCGGGTTCCGGCACCATCCAGAGCGCTGTCGATCCCAACGATCATGGCAATCCAACTTCGTACAACTACAACCTCACCATCTCACAGCGTGCTCCCTTCCACTCACTCGTGGAGGTGTCCTATGTCGGCAATCAGGCCAAGCAGATACTGCTTGGCGGCGGAAGCGACGCGACACTCACATCGGGCACCGGTTACACCAACCTCAATAAGGTGCCTCTAGGCGCCTTCTTCAAGGCCGATCCTGTTACCGGCATCGTCGCTCCCAACCCGGAGAATGTGACGAAGAACCTGAATGGCACTGCGACCGGCAACCAGCTCGCGGACTACTATCCCTATGGCAAGGAGTATGGAACCAACGGTGTCTACGTCATGTCTCATAGCGGATACTCCAACTACAATGGACTTCAAATCAGTTGGGTACGGCGCACGGAGCACTTTAGCTACAACCTCAACTACACCAGGTCGAAGACTCTGGGAACAGACCTGAACGAGGATCCGTTCACGCTCCGCGGCAACTATGGTCCGGAACTCACGGATCGCCCGAATGTGCTGAATGGCTCCTTCACCTATAACGAGAAGCTGTACCACGGTGATAGCTGGCTCATCTCGGGCGCTGCTAACAACTGGATGATCTCATCCATTACGACTTACCAGTCGGGAGGCAATTTACAGGCTCTCAATAACCCTAACTTTTCATTCAGCGACTCCTATACCGGTATACCGGCAGCCGATACAGGGGTGGGCACCGCGATTTCCGCGAACACCTACTTCGGAACCAATGCCGGTATATCGCTGCAACCTGTCCTGACCTGCAATCCTACTGCGGGGAGATCAGCCAGACAGTACCTTACCGACAAGTGTTTTGCGGTGCCCGCAATAGGGACCAATGGGCCCAGGGTCTACCCTTACATCAAGGGACCTGCCTACTTTGATTCGGATCTGGCAATTGCAAAGACGTTCCACATCAAGGAGCGGCAAACCGTCGAATTCCGAGCCTCGGCTCAGGATTGGTTGAATCACCCACTCAATGCCTTCTCTGGCAACCAACTCAAGCTTTACTACACGACCGACTACACATCCAAAGCCTCAACATTGGCCACACAGACGGTGTCAAACTTTGGGACCACCACTCAGAGAGCAGGAAACGATACTCGCCGCATCCTGGAACTCTCACTTAAGTATGCTTTCTAATCCGTTTGCAACTCTTCCACAGATGGCGGAGGGCCTCTTGCCCTTCGCCATTTTCTTCATCTGATTGACGTGTGTTGAATCGGTTCAGTAAATTCATCACACGCTTGAGTGAAGACCATCAACATGGCGTTTTAAGGGTAGGTAGCATGCAATACAACCGCTTCATCTCCTTTCTTGTTTCTGTAACGGCATGTGGGCTCCTGGTAGTGCAGCCATCGATTGGCCAGACGCCCGTCGTCGCGGGCGGTACCGACAGCGGGATGCAGGCCGTGCCGCAGGGGGGATCGGCGACTGCCGGCGAGTTTGCGCCGGTCCTGGACTCTGATAAGCGCCCCATCACAGCCGGCGGGTTCGTCAAGACAGGCCCCATCGTATTCCAGGACATCTCCGAAAAGGCGGGCGTGACCAAATGGCACGAGACCATGGGAACCCCGGAGAAGAACTTCATCCTGGAGGAGATCGGCTCCGGCGTGGCTCTTCTCGACTATGACAACGATGGCTGGCTGGACATCTATATGGTGAACGGCTCCACCTACGACGCGATGAGCGGGAAGACGACACCGCCGCACGCTGCCCTGTTTCACAATAACCACGACGGCACGTTTACAGATGTCTCGGCGCAGGCTGGCGTGCAGAATGACCGCTGGGGGTTCGGCGTAGCTGTTGGAGACTTTGATAACGACGGCTGGCCCGACCTGTATGTCACCAACTTTGGCAAGAACCGCCTGTACCGCAACAATCACGATGGGACATTTACGGATGTCGCGGAGAAGGCAGGCGTGACGCTCGGCAACTGGTCAACTGGTGCCAGCTTTGGCGACTACGATGGTGACGGCAGGCTGGATCTGTTTGTCCCCGGATACGTCCACTACGATCTCACACATCCCCCGCACTCCGGATCGGATGCCGCCGTTCTCGCCTTTTGCCAGTATCGCGGAGTGACTGTTAGCTGTGGACCGCGAGGTCTGGATGGTGAGCCCGACCACCTTTTTCACAACAACGGCGACGGCACCTTTACGGACGTAAGCGAGAAGGCCGGCGTGAGTGACCCGCACCATTTCTATGGATTCAGCTCTACATTTGTGGATGTAAATGATGATGGTAAGGTCGACCTGCTGGTCGCCAACGACTCTTCTTCCAACTTTCTCTATATCAATAAGGGCGACGGCACCTTTGAAGACGACAGTTACGACTCCGGATTTGCTCTGAACCAGTCCGGGCGCGAGACCGCTTCCATGGGACTTGCCGTGGGCGACTATAAGAACTCAGGCAAGGTGGACCTCTACACCACAACCTTCTCTGACGACTACAACACGCTGTTCGAGAACAAGGGCGACGGTAACTTCTCCGAGATAACTTCACATGCCGGCATCGCCGAAATTACCTATCCCTTCCTGGGGTGGGGAGATGGGTTCATCGACTATGACAACGACGGCTGGAAAGACATCTTTGTTGCCAACGGTCATATCTTTCCTAAGACGGCGGAGCACAACTGGGGAACGACCTATGATGAGCGCCCGCTGCTGTTTCACAACATTAGCCACGGGCAAAAGTTTGAAGTTGTTCCCGCTGTGGAGGGTACAGGGCTTGCCGATATAATCCCCGCCCGCGGCGCGGCCTTTGGGGACCTGTTCAACGACGGAAAGATCGATGTCGTCATCAACTGCATCGATCACACGCCAGTGATCCTTCGCAACGTGAGCGCCGATCATAACCACTGGGTTGGACTCAAACTGGTTGGAGGTCCAAAGAGTCCGCGAGACGCAATTGGCACGACCGTATATCTTACGGCCTCTGGCATGCGTCAGCGTGGTGATGTGATGAGCGGCGGCAGCTATATGTCATCCAGCGATCAGCGCCTTCATTTCGGACTGGGGCAGACAACCACGGTCGATGCGGTCGAGATTCACTGGCCGAGCGGACTGCATGAGAACGTGACGTTGCCTTCCGTCGACCGGTACTTCGTAGTCGAAGAGGGTAAGGGCGTGATCCCCAGCGTCTATGACTCCCCGAAGCCGGCTGCCGGAGCCCACCCTGGGAGGCAGCATGTCAACTAAAGGACCGATACGACACCTCGCATCGTCCTCTGCGACCATGGTATTTCTTGCGGTGCTCACGGCGGGAGTTCTCTTTGCACCCAGAGCGCACGTACAGGCGCAAGCTGCTCAGAGCGCCGAATACCAAGACGCGCCAGATGCAAGAACGGCTGACCAGAAGATCGCAGACCAGGAGAGAGACCGCCGCGAATTTAACGCCAAGGTCAGCCCGAGTTATAACTACGCATTCGGCAAAGACAATATCTCCACTCCGGGAAATGCTGCGGTGGAAGGACCCGGGTTCGTGCAGCCAGGTGCATTCCCTACAGCAGAATACTGCGGGCACTGCCATCAGGAGGCCTACCATCAATGGCGGCAAGCGCTCCATTCGAACTCGTTTCGCACGCCGTTCTACCGTACTAGCGTCAACATCCTTATTAACACCAAGGGGATCGAGTTTGCTCGCCACTGCGATAGCTGCCACAACCCCGTTGCAGTACTGAGCGGAGGGCTGACAGAGGATTCACTCGTTGACCGGAAGATGGACACGGACGGCCTGACTTGCACGACCTGCCATTCGATTCAGAAGCTGCAATCCACTGCGGGCAACGGAGGCTTCATCATGGGGGTACCGGCGGCCCTTGTGGACGAGAAGGGCAGGCGCATTCCCGGGGAAGCATCCTATGCGGACATCATGGCACATCTGGACAGGCACTCCAAGGCGGTGATGCAGGACATTTATCACAAGCCGGAGTTCTGCGCAGCATGCCACAAGGCGAACCTTCCGAACCCGCTGAACGGCTATAAGTTCATCCCTGCCTTCTCCGCCTATGATGATTGGCAGAACTCGAAGTTTTCGCAGCGCAATCCGCTGACGTTTTATCAGGCAGACTTCACGACCTGCCAGGGTTGCCACATGAAGCGTGCGCCCAATGTTCTGCCTGAGCCCGGCGCCAAGAACGGAACGTTTGCCACCCATAGCTGGCCCGCCGGGAATACGGCAGTTCCCTTCTACTACGGGTTCGATGAGCAGCTGGCCAAGACCATCGCGTTTCTAAAGGCAGGGAACTATCTCAACGTCGATCTGTTTGCGCTGAACAAGGTGGACGAAGGCAAGATGATCGCTCCGCTGGGGTCAGAACCCTTTTCCCTGACGTCGGGCGAAACCGTCCAGACCCTGGTCGTGATACAGAACAAGAATATTGGCCATTCGTTGATTCCTGAGGTGCGCGATCTTTACGAAGCGTGGGTGGAGTTTACCGTCAAACAGGCCGACGGCAAGGAGATCTACCACAGCGGATTCATCAAGCCGAACGGCATGCTGGACGAACGGGCGCACAGCTTTACCAATCGTCCGGTCAACACCGGCGGGACGTTCGTCGACAACCATAAGGTTTGGACGATCCACTCCGTAGCGTATGACAATACGGTGCCGGCCGGTCGATCTGTGCTGGTCCGTTATCAGTTCACCATCCCCAAGGATGCTTCTGGACCCCTGACGGTGACGGCGCGCGTGAACTACCGGCACTTGCGGCAAAGTTATCTGAATAACATCTTTGGCGAGGATCATCCAGCGTACCCGATTGTCGAGCTGGCAACGCGAACCCGCGTGCTGAACATCGGCAAGAATGATCCAACGCCGGCTTCGCCTGATGACAATCCCGACTGGATGCGATGGAACAACGCAGGAATCGCCTATCTGGACCAGCTGCAGTACATCGATTCCATCCATGCATTTGCGCAAGTCGTGAAGCTGCGTCCGGACTATGCGGACGGCTACATCAACGTCGGCATAGCCAACATCGAATGGGAGAAGTATGCTTCGGCGCGGGCTGAGATTAAAAAGGCCCTACAGCTTTACCCCAACTACGCTCGTGCGCTCTACTACATGTCTCTATTGGAGCGCCGGGCTGGTCACTCCGATGCAGAGCTTGCGGACCTGACCGAGGTGGTACGACAGTTCCCCCAGTCTCGGGACGCACGGCGCGAGCTGGGAATCACCTACTATCAGCGGGATGACGATGCCCATGCGTTAGAGCAGTTTCAAGCGCTGCAAGGCATCGACCCTGACGATGTGGCCGCGCATTACAACCTTTCTCTGCTCTATCGACGCATGGGGATGATGGATAAGGCCAGAGAGCAGGCAGCACTCTTTGCGACCAAGAAGACAGACCCACTGGCGCCAACCTACTCGCTGGCCTTCCTGCGCGACCATCCTGAGATCATCACCGAGAGTGTTCCCTGGCACGTGCATACCGATAACTCTACTGAGGAAGCCATGCCGCCGAGAGAGTTGCAGCGATGAGGCGACCTGAATATTGGAGAAAGCGCGCCTTCCAACTGGCTCTGGCTTTGCTGGTGACGTCACTTCCAGCCGCCTGCCAGACTCATGCCGTTTGCCCCTGGATCAATGTGGCTACGGCATCAGGAGTTCTTGGTGGCGAGGCGACCTTGTCCCTTACCAATCCTTCCCCCACCGTCACAACATGCAGGTTTGACTATAAGAGTGGTGAAGAGGTCCGCGAGCTGACGGTACAGATTACAGCGATGACTGATCTTGGGAAGGATTATGCCCTATTCAAAGCAATGTGCGGCGGCGATGCTACCCCGTTGCGGGCCATCGGAAACGAGGCAGTGATGTGTCCAGATAACAATCCTGGCACAGCGCACAGTGAGCGAGTGGTTAGTCGCGTGCGGAACAGCGCCTTTGTTCTCAGGCTTAGCACAACGGCGAAGTCGAGTCCGGTGATGACGCAGGACTCGATCGAGGAGAAGCTCAGGTTTGTAGCCGAACTGGTGAGCGGAAATCTCTTTTGACGGCGCAGCACTAACTACAAGAAGATAAACCTGTCGTAGTATTGCCAGAGAGTTATTCAGTGGCCCCTAATGACCGGATGGATGAAGCGAATCGGTGCAGTGTCAATGCCGACATACTTGGCTCTGGGATTGATCTTGTGTCCGTGGGGTGCGTTGTCTCAGGCAAAGAATCCGGCATTTGAATCAGTCTCTGACGTCGCTCTGCAGCAACAGTACGATTTAGCCCAACGCCTGCAATCTACGCAGAATTTCGCGCAGGCAGCCTTTCAGTTTCGCCTCTTCCTTGCCGAGGCTCTATATAGAGTTGCCGATGATCGTGTAGGTATCGGCGACTACTCGGAAGCTGTACCTCTCTTTGACCGTGCATTGAAGCTGGCACCGAGTCATGCTGACATACGTATCGATTATGCCGAAGCGGCACTTGCCGCCAGGGACTTCTCGACTGCCAGGCAGATGGGCGAGAGTCAGTTGGAGCTCTATCCGGTGGATTGCAAGATATCCGAATGCGAAACGGTCCACCGCATACTTGGCCATGCGCTGCTCGGAATGGGCGACCCTCAGAAGGCCAAGGACCAGTTTGCGATAGCCGTCGCCATCAATCCAAGTTACGAGAATGGGTATAACCTCGCAACGGCGTATCTCGCAATCCCAGACAAGACGAACGCGGCAGGAGTGTTTGCGGAGATGCAGGCGGCCTTTGGCGATGCTGCCGGAATCCATATGGACATAGGTCGCGCCTACGGCGAAGCAGACTTTCCCGAGGAGGCTATCGTCGAGTTCAAGAGGGCGATCACCAGGAACTACAAGATGCCAGAGGCACACTATTCGCTGGGTGCTGCTTACCTGATGAGGTCCGGCGACACCGGGTTTGAGCAGGCGGAGGCGGAGTTCCGCACGGAACTCAGGTATCACCCGAATGACTATTACAGCTACTCACAGCTTGGCTACATCGCTATGAGTCGGCACAACCTGCAGGAGGCCGAGATTGATCTGCGCCGTGCCACCGTTCTGGACCCTCATAATCCGGACAACTTCCTGCTTCTTGGACAGATTTATACCGATACTGACCGACCATCCGATGCTATTGCTGCGTTGCGAAGCGCCATCGCTGTTACGAGTGATCCCTCGCGAAATCATTACCAAATTCGCGGGGCTCACTATCAGCTTGGTCGCCTACTCATCCAGACAGGGGACCTTGCCGGCGGCAAGAAAGAGATGCAGCTAGCCGAGGATCTCCTTCTCAAGAACAGGCTTCTCGACCAGGTCAACCTCGCGGGTAAACCGCTCGCCGGATACCAGTTTCCAAAGTCAACAGATTCCACTCCTGCTAATCCGGATGCTATTGCAGCAGAGAAGGACTTTGAAAAGCGAGTCGGGCCAGCGATAGCAGACAGTTATAACAACCTGGGCGCCTCTGCCGCATCCGAACGGAACTACCCTGAGGCATTGGAGGACTTTGAGCAAGCTGCTGCCTGGAACCCTGAATTGGATGGCCTTGATTACAACTGGGGGCGGACGGCCTACGAAGCCAAAGAGTATCGCGTAGCTGCCACTTGCCTGGGACGATATCTGGAGGCGCATCCGGAAGCTGCGGGAGTCCGCGGGCCGTTGGGCATGAGCAGGTTCATGACGGATGACTATAGTGGAACGGTCAAGGCCTTAGCTCCAATGAGGGCAGAACTGGATGCGACGCCACTTCTAGCGTATGCCTATGATGAATCACTTACCCAGATCGATTATGACAGCGGGATTGATCGTCTGCTCACATTGGAGAAGGCGAACCCAACTATCGCTGTGATCCATCTTGCCATCGGCAAAGCGTACTTAGTCCACGATCACTATGCGGAGGCTGAGGCAGAGTTGCGAAGCGCGGTACGGCTCAAGCCGACCGATGCGGATGCAGAGTATTCACTGGCCGCGGATCTTTTTGCGCTGAAGCGTAACTCCGAGGCGAGCACTCTGCTGCAGCAGCTAGCAACGTCGGCGGCAGACCAGCACGACGCGGCTTTACTTCATCGCATCGGGAAATTACAGCTCGCTAAAGGAGATATTCGAGCGGCCATCGTAAGCCTCCAAACAGCCGCGCAGCTTAGCCCTAGCAATAAGAGTATTCAAGATGATCTCTCCGCTGCGAGCCAAAGCATGGCGCATCCTTAATCTGTAGCGCTCCGTGTGCGCTAAGCCCAGAGACTTCAACGGCAGCCGGTCCACAATCAGCCAGTGTATGGAACGATATCTGAGCACTCTCTAATCGCGCGGTTTGATTCATGGTGAGTCAGGCTACGGGTGTGTTGTTGCGCCGGGCGATCCGAGGATGTGTATTGTGTGCAGCCAGGTATCAGCGAGGACCGGCCAATGGGATATGGGAAGTTCCGTCGAACGAAGGCCGAACCCGTGACCCCCTTCGGCATAAATGTGGATTTCGGCGGGAATTCCTGCGGCCACAAGCGCGAGGTAGTACACGAGAGACGACTCCGGATGGGCGAGATTGTCGTTCTCGGCCTGTAGAAGAAAGGTCGGCGGCAGATCGTGCGGAGGGATCACCGAATCGCTTATCTTGCCCTCCCGGTCCCGCAGGCCTCCCGGATAGATCACCATTTGGAAGTCGGGCCGGGCATCGATTGTGGAGAGGGGTACATTGGTCCCCTGGTAGTCGGCATGTGTACTCAGATCGACAGCTAGCTCTGCACCTGCTGAGAATCCGATAACTCCGATTCTGTGCGGGTCCATGTGCCATTCGGAGGCATGGGATCGCATGATTCGCATGGCCTGTTGAACATCTTCCAGGTCTTCCACGTTGTCAGGAAAGCGACCATGCTCCGGGACACGGTACTTCACGACGGCACAGTTCACGCCAATCGAATTGAGCCACGCGCATACCTCTGTGCCCTCCATGTCAATGGAGAGATGCTGGAAGCCGCCTCCTGGAAACACGAGTGCCGCCGCGCCGGTATTATTTGCCGAAGGGGCCGGGTATACCAACATGGTGGGGTGGCTGATGTTGGCGACTCGAGTCGTGGGCTTGCCTGCGTACATGCGATTGGCGTCGGTCGTTGGGTCGGTCTCCGGGCCAACGACCTTGGATGGCTCAGGATTGCCATTCGGCCACAAGAGCAGGGTCTGCTGTTGAGCGAGAACGGGTGAAGCAAGAGCAAACAACATTGCTATGAAATATAGAGATGGAAATCGCATGTATCTCTCCTTGGTGCTGGGATTGGTGCCGACCTAACTACTACTGAGCCTTCGCGAGCCTAACAGCCCAATGGTTGTTGTTTCCAGATCTCCACTATGCACGACTTGCATCATGAATATGCACGCCAAGCAATTGCCAGAGTCATAGCTAGACCAATATGGTCGGTGAGTTTCGAGCTTAGTCCCATCACTAGAGCCGAACCTCGTTCTATTCAAACTCTGGAGGCTACACATAATATGCAATCTCTTTGGAACCAAGTGGGAAAATGCTGCAAATGGTACCCAGTTCTTTCCCTAGTTGCATTATTGTCTGTTGCGTCTGCCTGCATGGGGCAAGGTAGATCTGCCCTTTCCGGCAGGGTAGTTGACAGCACGGGAGCGCTCATCACGTCGGCCACTTTGACCGCTACTGAATCGAAGACGGGATCTTCAACAGTTGTCACTTCGAACAGTGCTGGTGAATATGTATTCCCATCGCTACCGGCATCCACTTATTCCCTTTCGGTTACGGCTCCTGGCTTCTCCTCCTACAAGCAGGTAGGGATCATCTTGCAGGCGGACCAATCGGTCACGACCGACATAACCATGCAGGCTGGAGCGGAATCGCAGACGGTTACAGTATCTGCGACTCCCAGCCAGGTAGACACGACAACCGGTACCCTGTCCAACGTGATTGGCCAGAAAAGCGTGGAAGATCTTCCTCTCAATGGAAGGAATGCAGCCCAGTTGGCGCAAGAGACGCCGGGCGTCATCCTCGGTCCAAACGACAATGCAGATCAAGGGACACAGAAGACATTTCCTACTGCGACCACCATTTCAGTCAATGGCAGCCGCTCATCGGATACAAACTACATGTTCGATGGCGGAAATAACATGGACGAGTATTTCGATGTCAATCAGCCATTTCCATTTCCAGACGCGCTGCAGGAGTTCAGCATCCAGACCAGCAACTATAGTGCGGAATACGGGACGAATGCGGGTGGCGTAGTGAACATTGTCTCGAAGTCAGGCGGCGACAAATTCCATGGCGATCTATTTGAATTTGTCCGCAATGGGCTGTTCAATGCCGCTAATTTTTTCTCTGCATCGGTTGACCCACTGAAGCGTAACCAGTTTGGCGGAACCTTCGGCGGCCCTGTGGAGATACCCCATCTCTTCAAGAGCAAACACACCTTCTTCTTTGTCGGCTATCAGAAGACAATCCTTCACGATCAGGTGGGTGGAGTCAGTTCTTTTCTTCCAACACAGGCAAATATCATAAATGGAGACTTCTCGGCGCTCCAGAGCGCTTCAAACCCGAATAACCCACTGGGCAAGGCCATTCAGATCGTTAACCCATATACAAATCAGAACTATACGGGCGACATGATCAACCCGGCTACCTTCAACCCAGCGGCACTTGCCATACTTAAGGATTTACCTAGTGTGACCGGAAATGGACTGTTTTACTATCAAAATCCGCTCTTCCAGAATCTAAACGAAATCCTCGTCCGGGGAGACCAGGACCTCGGGGTCAAAGATCATATAGCAGCCCATTTCTACCGCGACAGTTTCGCGCAGGCCGGCGTTTACAATCCAACGAACCTGCTTACATACGCCGACCAATCCACCATCCCCGTTCTTAGTGCTCTGGTCTCTGAGACGCATACGTTCTCTCAAAATGTCTTGAATGTCATGGTGCTCAATTACTCGCGCGAGGTTTCTACTCGCGGACCGGTCGCCGGAGTTCCGAATATTGCAAGCTTTGGCGTGAATATTCCCCAGCCTGCAGCAAACGCATTAGCTGGTCTCACGGTGACGGGATTCTTTGGCTTCGGCACTAGCGCACTTGCTACCTTCGCACGGAACAACTACACGTTATCTGACGACGTGCATTGGGTAAGAGGACGCCATAGTATGGCATTCGGGACGCATATTGAACTGGCTAAGGTTGATATCAATAGCTACTTCAATAACTCAGGAACCTTCTCATTCAACTCAAATAATACGAACTATGCCGCAGCGAGCTTCCTGCTCGGCTATCTCAGGACGTTTGTGCAAGGCAGTGGCCAGTATCTGGGCGACCGTGATCAGTTTGTCGGTGTCTATGCACAGGATAGCTGGCGGGCTACGCCGAAAGTGAATTTCACATATGGCGTTCGGTACGAACCCTTCAAGCCATGGACTGAGATTCATCACTATATCACTCAGTTCAACCCCGCCGCATATGCCGCCGGGCGGGTGTCAACTGTATATCCTCTTGCTCCTGCCGGATTGCTATTCCCAGGAGATACTGGAGTGCCAGAACAGGGAGTTAATCCCAACTACAAGAATATTGTGGGCCGCGTTGGCTTTGCCTACGATGTGCGAGGAGACGGCAGTTTGAGCGTCAGAGGCGGCGGCGGTCTCTTTTATGAAACCCGGCAGCCTGCAATCCAAAATAGCCAGGCTTCGACGATTTCTCCCTTTTCAACTTCTGTCAGCCTGACGCAACCAGTAGGGAACTTTAGCAATCCTTATCAGGGCATTACGGATCCGTTTATTGGCGCACCACAGCCGGCGGCGACCTATGTTTTCCCAACTCCGGTACAGGTCTATACATACGATGCATCTGGGAACTTTCAGGTTCCTCTGATCTACTCATACAATCTCACGGTGGAGCAGCGCGTTTCAAAAGATTCGACGTTTCGACTTGCCTATGTCGGTTCGCACGGCTCCCACTTATTTCAGTCCAATGAGCTAAACCCATCGACGTATATTCCAGGGAGCAGCCTACCCACGAACTCTCGGCGTCGTTATACAGGATACAGCTCGATTGGCTCTATCAATATGGGCGGTGACTCTGCTTATAACTCGTTGCAGGCGACGATTAGCCGGCATGTGACCAAGGGGCTAACGGTGGTTGGAAATTATACCTGGTCCAAGTCCATGGACACATTGCCACTCAATACAGCGAATACTCAGGGCGGTCCCTACGCGATACCGATCTACTTCTCTAACTATAAGCAGTTGGATATTGGGCCCTCTGACTTCGACAGAACCAATGTCTTTTCCGGGTATTATCTGTGGGCGCTTCCGGAATTGAAGACAGGCAATAGGGTAGTCCGAGCCATAGTGAACGATTGGCGAACAACGGGGATTATCCAGGCTCAGTCTGGCCAGCCGCTTACCATTCTTGCGGGGTCGGACATTTCCAGTACAGGCTTGAATGCTGATCGGGCGGTATGGAATGGCCAGAGGCCCTATGGAACAGGGGCTTGCACGGCCGCCTATGCCCACTGTAAGAGCTTTCTTAACCCCGCCGATTTCTCGTTGCCTACAGCGGGTAACTTTGGGAATGTCGTCAAGGGTTCATTTCGTGGACCAAAATACGTCGACTGGGATGCTGGGCTATTTCGCAGCTTCCAGATTGAGGGATCTACGACCTTTGAATTCAGGGCTGAATATTTCAACCTTATCAATCACGACAACCTGGGCAATCCAACGACCACTGTCTCATCCGGAGGATTTGGTGCCATCACCAGTTCTCCTACGGGCGAGTCTCCAATCAGCCCGCGGGTCGCACAGTTATCTGCAAAGCTCGTCTTCTGATCGGCGTGTGGTCTCCATATCAAGATGGGCGGCACTCCCAACTAACAGGGGTGCCGTTTTCTGAACCCAAAGCTGGAGAGAAGCGATGGACACGGTTAATATGGGCAATAAAGAGAAGAAGATGGGGAATAAATATCTCACTATTTGGGGCATATTGTTTCGGGTGTTGATTGTCGCAGCTACTATTGCTCCTTGTAGTCTGATTGCGCAGATCGTGGAAACGCGTATCCCGCCTATCCAGACAGAAGGTGGCCGAATAGCAGGGCTGGTCTTGCCTTCCGGGGTTAAAGCCTGGCTAGGCGTTCCCTTCGCAAAGCCGCCAGTGAACGATCTGCGCTGGCAACCGCCGCAGTCCATCTCTTGGAGTGGGGTATGGGATGCCGACCGCAAGATGCCTGAGTGCATGCAGATTCTGCGTCGGCATGACATCAATAATTACTTCGGAGAAGAGGCGACTTCGGAGGACTGTCTGTACCTGAACATCTGGTCGCCACCGGGCTCGAAAGCGAATGCCAAATTGCCGGTGATTGTCTTCATGTATGGCGGTGGAGGCGTCATTGGTTCGTCGACCGCCGATATCTATGACGGCACAAATATGGCGAAGAAGGGCGTGGTCTTCGTCACCATCAACTACCGCATCGGGATCCTTGGTTGGATGGCGCATCCTGAGCTGACGAAGGAGCAGGGAGGGCATTCCGGAAACTACGCGTATCTGGATCAGCTTGCCGCGATTAAATGGGTTCATAACAATATCTCCCGGTTTGGTGGCGATAGCAGCCATGTCGTGATCGGCGGGCAGTCTGCAGGTGCGAGCTCTGTCAGTGCACTGATGCATAGTCCGCTGGCAAAGGGACTCTTTCAGGGAGCGTTTATGTCCTCGGCATGCAGCATCGCTCCGGAAGGGCCAGAGCGCGAAGCCTCGCTCGCAAGCGGCGAGAAGATGGGCCTTGAGATTCAGAAGCGCCTGGGTGCCACGGATCTCAAACATATGCGGTACGTGCCAGCCGATCAGATTATCGCCTTACAAAGCGAAGCTCGTTCAGCCCTTTCTCCCGGATCAACGGTTGTACGCACTGGAGCGGTTGTCGATAACTATTTCACGACCGAGTCGAAGCTCAAGATGGGGGAATCCCATCAGATGAGCGATGTTCCGGTTCTTGCGAACTTCAATAGCGGAGAATCGTCGAGCCCGCTATTCGCGGCGAAGACCGTCGCAGTTTATAACGAGATTGCCACGAAGATGTTCGGCGCGGACGCAGAGGAGTTTCTAAAGCTCTACCCCGTCACGAGCGACTCCGATGTTGTTCCCATGGCGAACAAGGTTGCAAGCGAATCGGGAATCGCCAATATGTCGCGCAACTGTGGCGTTCAGCAGGCGAAGTTCAACACCTCAAAGGTCTATATCGACATGTTTGACCGCAAGCACTCCTACGCGCCTGGGGTAGAGATTCTGGATCAGGATACCTCTACGGTGGGTGCCTATCACAGCGGCGACCTGGTCTTCTGGTTCGAAGACCTTGAGGCGTTCAACAAGATCCGCCACACAAGGGACTGGACCGATTGGGACCGCAAGTTGTCCGACGAAATGTCGGACGCATTGATTGCCTTTGCCAGGTCAGGGAACCCGTCCACCCCGTCCTTTAAGTGGCCCGCATGGTCAGCAACCTCTGACGTCTTCATCGACTTCGGCGACACCATCAAGGTTGAGCCCTTCAATGCCAAAGGAATGGAATGGCTCGCAGCGCACCGCACCAGAGGTGCCGAACGGCCCGGTGTTGGACCTAGCCCTCGTGGCATCGTCACCACTTCCATAACGGGTCCGGTCAACTGACACTTGAACACCCACTAGAAGACACGGGACACAGCATCTGGACACGAAGGGAAGTAGGATGAGATGCGAACAAGGACGCGAATAGCGAGCTATAGTCGAGCAGAGCTTTAACTATCGACTTTTCGCTTTGGAGTCCAAGGTTTTCGCCTATCAGGAGCTTGCGTGATAGACGCAATCTCAATGTCGCGCTCATCATTAGCCGACTGCATCGGAGGGGCGGGTGTTTGTGGTGCTGAGTCAGTTGATAGCACCACTTCACCGACCGTATCGGAAATCGGTTGGACGTCTACTCCATGGGTTCGAGATTCGTCGGGTGAAAAGGTTGGATTGTCAGCGGGAAGCGGTAAAGTCGCCTGGATGCTCAACGGATTCATATTCTTGCTCGCACGCTGCACGCCTTCCAGTAGCAATTCGGCTACGTCTCTAATAGCTAAAGGATCGGGACCTTTTCCGGGGGTGCTTTCCAGCATGCTCTTGCAAAAGGGACAACCTACAGCCAGCACTTTATCGCCTGCACCCTTCAGCTGCCTTTCCGCCTCGCGATAGCGATTATCTGAGATCCGCTCGGTTCCCTCTTCTTCTTCCTTCCAGAACTGAGCGCCACCGGCTCCGCAGCAGAAGCTGTTTTCACGATTGCGCGGAAGCTCAACGACAGAGTTACTAAGGATATTTAGAAGATTGCGAGGAGCGTCATATACACCGCTATGGCGGCCCAGGTAGCAGGGGTCGTGATACGCCACTTTAGAAGGTCCTGCTTCGACGCTCAGCCTGCCCTCGTTCACCAGGGATGCAAGGTATTCCGTGTGATGTATGACTTCGAAATCTCCGCCGATCTGTTTGTACTCTTTGCCAATGGCGTTCATGCAGTGCGGGCAGGTTGTTACGACGAGCTTTGGTTTCACCTTGTTGAGTGTAGCGACATTCGTATCGGCAAGCTGCCGGTAGAGGTATTCATTACCGGCTCTGCGGGCGCTGTCACCGGTGCAGCACTCCTGCTTGCCAAGAACCGCATAGTCCACCTCTGCG
>Ga0302281_10001417_pt1 | contig 17351 bp, 12 predicted proteins | sample III_Fen_E1_2_FD_198762 | JGI IMG/M metagenome (GOLD analysis project Ga0302281, IMG submission 198762) | Peat permafrost microbial communities from Stordalen Mire near Abisko, Sweden - III_Fen_E1_2 | ecosystem: Environmental > Terrestrial > Soil > Wetlands > Permafrost | place: Sweden: Abisko...
CTGTTTGTGTGCCATTCTCAACAATGGTTTCCCCATCCCGCCCATCCCATGCAGCTCCTGTGAAGTGGGTGGTTTCCTGCCACCACCCCCCGTTGGGCATGGCAAGAGGCGCTACACATCGTTCATCGATGCTGGTGGACCAGTGGGACTGTTGCGCACCGTTTGGCCCAATGCACAAATTGCGAATCACATCACACCGCTCATTCGCTACGATAACCACACAAGCGACGTGATTCAGCTCTTCAACATGCTTTGGGTAAACTCGAAAACACTAGATCCCAACATCCTGGGCATGCCTGATCTGCGCAGTGTGGACGCGTTTGTGGATCGCAAAAAGGCTGAGTTGCTCGAGCGCTGGGGCCAAAGCAAACAATGCAATGCCAAGGCTGACGAGCTGAGGCGCATGGCACGCACTGAGCCACGCCTCTTCAATTACCACAAGGAACGCGGTGACTTTGATGGGCAATGCATGCATAACCCAGAGCAAAATATGGCAGCATTTGCACCTTTTCCCAAGACGTTGCCCACGCTGCCAAATTACCAGGATGATCGCAATCCCATTATCATTGAGCCCACCCAGCCTCCCGTTGTGGGATGCAACAATCCAGTGCCCCAATGCTTTGATTTGTGCTGCATATTCCGAGCCACACTCGTGCTGGGAGTCCAAGTGATATCCACCCTGGCACGAGGCATCAACGATCTCATGCAAGGTGGGAATCCTGCTGCGCTTGGTGTGCTGCAAGCGTACCCCTACTTTACGGGAGAATATGCCAACTACGGCTTGCCCACGTTTGAGTCGGATTTCATTGCCATTATTTTGGATGCTTTTGTGCCCATTACCTGTGGCTGCGATGTGTTGAACCTGGTGATCCCAGTCATTCCCAGCGCCTTTACCACGGGACGCCCTGATATTTGCTGTGCCATTGGCTACATTTCGCAGCTCATTGCAGGCACCGTGCAAGTCATTTTCAACATGATCAACTCCCTTACCATGGGCTCATCCAACAACTTTGCCTACTTTACGCAGGGGCTTTTCATTGCCGATGTCAATACGCTCTTTGACATTGCACTGCTTGCCATTAACTGCATTTGCGTTTTCGTGCGTGCCATTTTCCCGCCCGATTACATTCCTGGATTTGCCAATGCCACGGACTTTGACATTTGCTGCGGCGTGCAAGTCATACTCGACACTGTCACTGAACTTCTCAGGCTCATCTTGCAAATTGTCATCTCATTGGCTACCATTAGCGTGACGCCCTCGTCGTTTTGCTACTGGCGTCTCGATCAAACCACTGATCATCAATGCGCAGGCACCCTGGATGGCATTGGAGTGATTGTGCAAATTGACAAGGTGCTCGACACGTTCTTCCCGGTGCATACCACGAATTTCCCTGGCCAGTTTGTGACGCTTCCAGATGGCACGCAAACTTGGGTCAGTGACACCAATCCAACAGATAGCGGAGGGCCCTGTTATGCAACGTGTGGTATCGATGACGGAGCCAGTGGCATTGTGCCTTGCATTTGTCAAATTTTCAACACGCTCATCCCTTTTCGTCGGTTTCCCAACCTCAAAGTCAACTGCAGCCCCGATCCAACGCAAACCAATTGCCAGGAACTTGACCTTTGCTGTGGCTTTGCCAAATTGGGGTTTGCCATCTCGGATTTCACAAAGTTCATGATGCGTGCCCTCGTGTCGCTTTGGCAGAGCTGGACAGGCGGACTGCCTGAATTCTTTGTGCACTACATTTGGTGTGAGGAACCCTATCTGGTACCTTGTCCGCAGTACCAAGCGCAACAAACAGTCAATAGCTGCGGAGCGCAAGTCAACAAGCAGATTCCTCAATGTCCAGGGACGCATCCAGTGCTAGCGCCTGACAACAGCATTGAATATCGCTGTGGCGAGTTCACTTGCGGTGCTTTCAACATTGTCATTGCCGATTTGACAGACCCATTTCAAGGCCTACTCTCCCGATGTGTGTGCGAAATCGTGGCCCTACTCGATACGCTCATTGCCTTTATCTTTGACCTACTTCGTCCGCTGGGAGGTCCCTTTGAGTATGCCACGTGGTCGTGTTGCTTCTGCGGTGGCAGTGATCCAGTGTCGGGCACATGCAATTCCCACGCTGTCAACCCATGCGGCGGTGGAGTGTTTAGCCCCTTTGGCAGCCCTGTCAATCCCACGGGAAGTGGCATCATTCCAGCAGTCTCTTACATTGCCAACGCCCTGCTAGTGGCTAGCGTTAGACTCACGCGAGGTTTCCCCCTTTCGTGCTACTGGCATCCAGCGCCTGGTGGCAAGGTTCCTTCACAGATATCTGAGACTTGGATCTTTGAGTTTTTGGGGCCCACTGCAGATGCTGCTGCCATTGCCACGGGTAACACCATTTGCATCTTGCAGAGCATGTTCTTTCTGCCACTGCCTGCAATGCCCCTGGGAGAGAAGTTCTTGGGTAGCACAGTGCGCTGGGGTTTTGAAGTGGTGTTTCGCATCATTGGATTCATTGAGGCTTTTGTGGAGTCGCTCATCACCCCTGAGCTGGCCTGTACGGGTCCCAATTGCGCATCGACGGGGCCAGATATCACAGAGGCCCACGGCGTTAGCGCTGACAAACTTGGGTCCATGCTAGTCATCCTTTTCAGCATCCCGTTTGACTTGCTCATTGGAGACAGTGCTGTGGCTTGCACCACCATTTGCCCACCCTTTGATGCAATGCCTGCTCCGGATGCCCATGTGATACCATCACATGGTTGCGTCAACAACCCATACGGTGTCAACCACAGTTGCAGCTGCGGATGCTGGAACGATTCTCCCATGTTTGGTGGTTCCTTGCAAACCACATCGCATCCTCCCTATGTGTGGGTGCAATCGAGTTTGGTGGGTCCAGGCGCTCCCTGCTTGGACACGTCGCCCAATGCAGTGAAAAACAATCTGACACGTCACGTGGGTGAAATATTTGGGCGCACCGATGGTTGTTGCCAGCTGATAACTCCACCTCCCAACCCCAGCTGGCTCAGCGCATTCCCAGTGTGCCAAAGCCCTGCAGATTCAGATCTTCTCTATGATACACACAAGAGTCTTACCACGGGTGCCATCACGTACACCCCGACTGGATACCCAGGGAGCTGTGTCTACTTTTCAGCGTGTCGCCCCGATAATTTGCCCAGCATTGCCAATGATCCCATGACACCCATTGGCCTGAGTGCCAACTACGGGGGTGCCATTGATGGATTGGTCTTGGGCTTTTTCCGTTACATGCGCGCCCTCCTCGATCATCTCTTAACATGCCAAACGGCACAAGCGCATTGCAATCCCGGCCAGCAGTACGGAATCATCTTCTACCCAGCAATCCTCATCTTTAGCATTGTATGGCAGCTGCTGGGCGGTCTCATCAACTTTTTTGCGGCACTCACCGTGTTCTTCTTCACCCTCTTTCAACCCCCTACTGGTTCCTACTGTGGTTGCTGGGCCTCTGGAGTCACTGACCATTTTGGAGAGACACGCACGCAATTTTATCGCCAGACTGCTGCCTTATGCTATGCTTGTCGCGTCATTGGCATGGATTGCAACACGCCAGTCGACTATGGAAACCACATCAACGATCCCAGCTGGGCGCTTTCCTATCGCTGTCGACCCTATTGTCCAGTGATGCAATTGCTAGCCAATCCAACGCTCACCCAAAGCGAAGCGCATGCAGCGTGCCTGGCAAACTGGACCACATACACTCCCAAAGACTGGACTAGCCCTGGCTGGACGGGCGAAGAAGTGTGCAGTGGGCACATTAACAACACTGCGGCTGGACGCACTGGGTTTGGCTACTACCAATACTACCCCAACTACGGATTTCAGCAGTGTTTTCTCCCTCTGCCTGCTGAATGCAACACAGGAGGCGATCCATTCAATTGCCAGACAGGTGTCAGTCCAGGCCACGGTCTGTGCAACCCCATTGATTTCAACAATAACTCTGTGATTGTCAACGCCACCACTGCCGATAAGTCGGTCAATGGGCCCGGTCAACTATGCGGCAATGATGTGTCCCATTACATTTCGCTCGACTTGTGCCCAGACCCCAGTTGCATCTACCTGAATGGCACCATTTGCGAGGCAGGCCAATGCGGTGTGGTTGGATTCTGGCCTTGTGGTCAAGGTGGTGGATCAGTGTTTGACACTGTCTATCCAAACAATCCGCTCATAGGCTGTGGTCTGTTACAGATTCTCACTGGCCTAACGCAAGTGTTTGCCGATTTCACGGCCATGTTCACCACGCCCATTTTCATCTCGCCCAACACTGCCAAACGAGGCATGGGCCCAGTTCGTAGGGAACCTCGCCAAGTGTTTGACAAACGCATGCGCAACGCCTGGTCTCTCAATCAGCAGCGCTTCCAGGGCGTTGCCTATGGACAAACCACGGGGTCCCCCAATTTGGCTTGGGTTATTACCAGCGCCGTCTACGATTATGACACTAGCGATTGCTACACCGATCCTCTCATGTGCCATTGCCGCAACCTCGACATTGGAGGCTACTGCAGTGTGACCACCAGTGGTGAACTCATGTTTGGCCCACTAGGACTGCGAAAACGAAATAGAGACGATCCAGACGATACCAGCTACAACATGACAGTGTCCGAGCTGACGCAAATGCTGAGCACCGAGATATTCACTGGCAGCAGCGTATGCGATCAAGTGGTGGCTGGCGTGGCAGGCCTAGATTGGGACGACAACGTGACGATGGAGCAGAAGCATCACGTCATTGCCTGCAGCGATAGGCTCTTCATGGGCAGTCGACTCAACACGCTGCAACCTGCCATTCCTGCCGATATCATGTACAACTCGCAAGCGCCTCTCACGCTCATGACCAACCTCTTTGGTACCGCCAAGCGCATGGTCCAGGAGAGACATGCGCCCCGACCCCATGGACCCCAAGATGAGCCAGCAGTTGAGGATGACGTGCGCACAGATTTTCAGCGTCGTTTTCCCAACTGGCAAGCGCAACTTGCTGAGCGAAAGCGATTTGCTCGCAAGACGCTTGAGGAAAAGTACGGCTGGAAAGCGTCACGCATGATGTATAGTGCCATTGTGCATGCGGATTCGCTGTGGTTCAAGTACGAGTCTGGCTACTACTCATGGATGGCCAACCAAGCAAGTACGGTGCTTACCAATGGCACTCGTCGTATTTTGCCCTCCACCAGTTCGGCCCTTACGCATGTGCAAAACACTGCCTATGAATTTGCACGCATCATTTGGAATCAGCCCTACCGAAAGGTGGTGGACGCCACCATTGAAAGTACGCATCTCACTGCACGCATGCTCAGCAACGTGTATAACGAGGGTACCTTTAACGTGGCAGCCCGCACCCTCAAAGAGTATCGTGCCTATCGCGTGGAACGCATCAGCCGCAGCGACGCACCTCGCCGAGTATCGCGACTGGCAGAAGCGGTCAAATGGAGTCCGCTCTTTCGCTGGCTGTGGTGGAACAACGAAACGGCAGCCCCTGGAGAACTACCCCCTAGGCCTTCGATTTTTGCACCCTTTATCGAGCACATGCAACGAGTGGTGAGCGTGCAAAGGGCACGTTGGCATGAGCAGCCCCGTTTTACGCTTTGGACAGCAGACTTGCATTTCTGGTCATTTAGCGACATTTTGCTGCGCAGATGGCGCAACCCACAATGGACCCCTGAGAAGCTGGCCAACTGGGAAAAACTGGGTGCATTTTACTGGCACACACGCCACCTCATTTGGCCCGATGAAGAGTTACCCTCGCACGTGGAGCGCGCAAACATATTTGCCAACAACTGCCCCGTGGTGGATCGCTTGGTGAATCTGACGCTGAACACTGTGGAATACTGCGCAGCCCAGTCGCTAATCAATATGCGAATGGAAAATCCCTCAACGCACAATCCCAACTCTTACTTTGGCTATCGCCAGATGCCATCACGGTACCGACTCGAAGCCGCTGCTCGCTCTGGATACATTAGGCCTCGCCTGGTGGCAGCCAATGAGTCAGCCCTCAAGTGGCGCCCGCACGCCGCAGACCACAGAGTCTATCGTGTGGCCAACGGTGGAAACGTGCCCATGGAATGCCATGGACCTGCATGCTGGAACTTCCTGGACTGGCTCTTTGTGACCATTGAGAACATATTTGGTGTCAACTTGCAAGGAACACGCAACACTTGGCTTGACGCTGTGATTGGTTGGATCAAAAATCCCAACCTCAACGATGATGATCGACCCAACGTGGGACTCATCTACTGGTTGCGCTTTGAGTTTATCTGCAATTTCCCCACCTCATACAACTGCTCCTATGGCTTGGGATTTGAGCTAGCGCTATGGTATTCGCTGGCGGGTTTCATCGTGGCTTTCCTCGTTGGCGCCTACATCTTCCCGCCCATTACGATGCCAGTCCAATTCTTTGGATGGGGATTCTCCATGCTGGCCATTTTCTTTGCCCTAGGCTTTGGATTCCCGCTCACTTGCATGTTGCCTGTGCCATTTATCAGCACGGGCTTTGGAATACCAGAATGCCTCCCAGATCAGGTTCTGGCGTTTGCTGACAAGTACATTACCACGTGCTACTCGCCTCTCATCATCCCAGAGTATATGATTAGCGGCCCTCTCTGCCCAGCCAATGGCCAGATTGATTTCCTAGACTGTCGAGACGTGGGTGTTTCAGATGGCATTCAGAATCTGCTATTCTTGGGCGTGTGGCTCTTGGGATCTCCCTTTGTCAATGCGATCCTTCAAGTCACAAGCACAGTGATTGGCGTATGGATACCAGGCCTGCAAAACTACATGGAACTGACGCTGGCAGCCATGCAAAACGCAAACCTCACTCAATTCCAGCGGATGGAGTTCTGCTTTTTCGCCACCATCTATACGATTATCCCTGTGCTGTTTGTGCTCACTGCAGGCATTGTGGTGCTGGCCTCGCTGGCCACTCCTCTTGTGCTGTTGGCCGAGGGTATTGTCGCGCTTTTCTTTGCTTCCCCGCTTGTGGCACTCGTGCCTGGTATGGATGCCAGTTCTTGGTTTCCTTGGCGTACGAGGGGGCAGCAACAAGCTGCTCAAGCGCTCCCCACCCAACCCACTCTTGTTCAGCGCTACCTCTATGGAATGGAGGAATTGGAGCGGAAAAAGAGAAAATGAATAAGGTGTTACCAATCTTGGGCATTGCCTGCTGGCTAGTGGCCGCAAATGTCTACGTAGCTATGCATGCAGTGCAACTCATTATGAATTGGCCAGTTTGGAGAGAATGCCATGGAGCCGTGGCTCCCGCTTGCATGTTTCAGCAACTGCTCGTCTTCACATCAGTCATATTAGGTTTTACGTTTTGGGCTGGAGCGTTGGCAGCCTTTATTTTGTGGCTGATCAATTAAAACCACCAGTGTGGTCTTATTTTCCATTCCTCGTTATCCCCGGTTGCAATGATATGCTTTGCAATTAACTTTGCCACATCACGCGGTATGCAGAGAGATCGATACATCGTGAGAAATGCAACTGCAGCACGCTCACGGCACAGTCTTTCCCATAACTTGGGGTATGCTTCCAATTTTGAAATGGTTGGTCGCCACAAAAGCCTTGCAGTAACTTCCAAGCGTCGCGTGCCCTTCTTGGGAGGTTTCTTTGATAATTCAACAATCGCCACGACGGTAGAACCATGTTCATCTTCATGCACGGAACCTTCCAAATGGTTTTTCCATAGATCTTCATCAATTGCCAATAGAGTATCCCATTGCTTCATGGGAAGTGCCATGAGCGGCAGCTTTGCATCGTAGATGTGTGTTGTATTGCTGTACATATTGGGAACAACATGAAAGCGCAGGGTTTCACAACCAACATAGCCCCGTTGAGAATCGATATAATTGCATAATTCTCGGCCAAACTCAACGGTATTAAAATACACAAGGTCATCTCTGGCGCGCAAAACTTCTATCAAATCGGCAAAACCACGCCGTATGGCAGTAGTAATCACGTCATCAGCATTATCGTGATCACGCTTCATCCACTTTCTTTTTGAAATGAGGGCCGCCCTTCAACACCCTCCGATTTTGGCATGTTTAATCAATAATTTGGAAACACTACCCAACATCTTGCGCTTGGCACGCTGTGATCGCTGGCTGTATGAACGAGCGAGCGCACATTTGCCAGAGTTGGCCATGATGAGGGAAACTCCACCTGCTACTGAAGACTGGAAATCAGTGACCATATTGTTTCTCGTTGGGCCTCGATTGCCACATCATATCATTTGGCGCCACGCTTGCGAACGCACTCTTTACTACAAGCAAGTCAGTTTGGATTCCATGTTGGCATCAACAATAGACAGGCTGGTTGAGAAACTGTTTACCCACTCAGGCTTTACGCTTTTGGAGCAACTGCTGGGGCATGTAACGCGCTGGATGCGAATAACAAGCATATGCTCTTTTGATAGGGAACGTGGCGCTGTACATTTAACGCAAATGCCTGAGATTCAATTGCTCTGGAGCAAGATAATCGTTCAAGCCATTCGTTATAACAATGAGCACTGGTTGCATTTAGCATCAGCGTCACTCTTTGCTTATACGCAAAATGAGGAGCTGTTTGGTGTTTCATGGCTAAAGAGGGCGGAGCGCCCAGACGTGAATTCTCATGAAATGTGGAAAGGCTACAACATATGGCATCTTCGCGTATTGCAACAAACAGTCAAGAGAGAGGCACAAAAAAAGAGAAACTATGAGTTTATTTGCCAGCTACTGAAACACAAATGAAGGGTGGGGGCTGGCCATCAATGGTGCAGATGCGTGTTACATATTTATCAGGGGACAAGTGCAAGCGCCATGTTCATTATCAAAACATGCTCTGGATGGGATTTGAGGAGGGAGCAGCACGACGTTACGAATTCCAAGACACTAATAACATTTCCGTGTTTTGCGTTGAACCTGGATTTGGAATCCCCCTGAAAGTGCGTTGGATACGAACCAAAGCGGGTCAGCCATGTGAGCGTGAGACTGCCATTTGCCAGCAAATATGGACACGCCAAGCGTGTCGGGCTGGTGTGGCACTTTACCTAGCGTTGCGGCGGCGCCTCAAGCTTGATCACAGCCTATGCCGCGTGACAGCCAGATGGGTGGCAGAGTCTTACATGAATAGTGGGTGGGAGCCAGCCAGAGGCGATGGAAATTAAATTCTCAAAACTTGAGAAGAGGGTCAGGGAAAAAAAAATGACTGTCACCAAAGGCATCATTTGTTCAGTGCATGGGTCTATCCCAGGCGACTATGACCAATGTCCTTTGTGTCAACAAGCTGTTGCTCCACCTCCTCCTCCACCTCCTGTTGCGGTTGGCACTTGTTCTCGTCATGCCGAATTTGGCACCCGCGCTCCCATCAACATGGCAGAAGATATTTTGCGCCAGGCAAATATCTTGAGGCAAGAGGCAGTGCGAGACTTTGGGCGTCGCTGTGGCAGATGTGGTGTTGCCAATCCTTCACATATCGTTGATGGCGTCCATTGGGTGTGTGCAGAGTGTGGCCAAGATCAACTTCAATGTGCCACGGAAGGACATCGCACTCAACGTCCATGCGAGCCAAAGCCCAAAGTCAAAGCAGCAGCAGCCGCTCCAGTTAACAATTGGACCTGCTGCCGCATTCTCTACACGCTCCTCATGGTTTACGTCATCACTACGCTGGCGTGCTGCGCGATTGGAGTCTTTTCGGTGGCGAAATCACCATCTTCGTCGAAGCATGAGAAAATGGAGACCATCTATTATTGCGGCGCGCCTGGCATGCCACGATGCGGCGGCGGTGACGTTGACTCACCTGAAACCCCGCTCGAAACCCCGCTCGTCTACGCCAATTGCGTCATCCTTCCCAAACCAGATGTGGCCTACGGTCCCTTTACGTTGCGCGCTGGCCGACTCACATTTGCCTATCATACCAATGGGCGTTTGAACGTCAGCGAAGGAGACAAAGAGCTTTGGTACACCACAAGCACAACAACTGGCCTCATGCGCAAGGAAAATGGAGTTTGGAATGTTGCCGTTGAAAGGAGGGCTGGCAATGCGCTTTGCGTCGGTTTGCCAAGCACGGCACTGTATCCCGATGTCAAGCAGATTGCGCTCCCTCTGGTTTTCCCAGCGCCGCTTTCCATTCGCAATGGAACGTGTGTGCTCTTAACAGAAGTGGGATTGTCCTACGGGCGTTTTGAGCTACGCAGCGCTCGCAATTCCTACTACGCTGCTTTCCAAGATGACAATAACCTCGTTGTCTATGGAAATGAGCGCATGTCTCGTGCCATTGGGTCTTCTTACACACATGGAGACATGTTTCGCGGTATCATGCGATCATCCGGTGGAAGATGGCTTATTGGCGATAGAGAAGGCAAGCTACCCGATTGGGGAAATTCCATTTGTCTCAACGACGAGGGAAAGCTGGAGACTATCTCAATTGACCCAAAAACGCATGAACCATTGCGTGCCATTGCCATTGGCGGAGGAGGAGAGAGTTACTCAGGAATATCAATTGCCATTGGCCACAGACCAGCAGTGGTACCGCTGGAGGTACCCACCGTCCATGGCAATTGCGTGATCCTGCCCGAGGCTGAAAAGCCATACGGCACCTTTGAGGTGCGCGCAGGAGACACTAGGCTCGCGTATCAAGGCGACAATAACCTCGTTCTTTATAATGAGGCAAACGTTGCGCAATGGTCATCAGACACTGCCACTCGTTATTCTACGGCGACTGGTCTCAAGCGAAGCGGGTGGCAATGGCGAATTGGCTCGCATCCCATCTCAGTTGGATCTGGCAACGCACTTTGCATTCACCCTGGACGCACCAAAATGACGCTTGAGCAAATCGATTTTCCCGTCAAAACTATCCCACCTACCCTGGTGATGGATGGTTCATGCGTGTGGCTTCCTCTCGTTTCCACCCTGTATGGTCCATTTGAGCTGCGCAGCCAAAAGGGTGGCCATTACGCTGCATTCACGCATCACAGCAAGAAACTCATGGTGTACAGTGATGCAACCGCCAAACACATGATGTGGAGCTCCTCGGCTGCCACTGGAGAATTAATTGGCATCACCCGCAATAACTACCACAGCTGGACACTTGGAAAAGAACCACTGACTCTTCCCTATACTGGACATGCTATTCCCCGTCATAACGCACTTTGCCTCGCGGATTCTGGCCTACTGGAATATGCTCAGATTGATCCCACGACACGCCAAAAAGTGGTTGGCACCGGAACCGTTCCCGTTCCCGTTCCAGTGGCCATTGAACGACACACATGCATTGCGTTTGAAGATCAGAAACCCATTCGCGCGTTCCACTTGTACTCTCCAAAGGGCGCTTACGATGCCACATTCCGCGGTGGCGAGCGAGTGTCAGTCAACAAGGTTGATCCCCAGCATCAGATTTACGTGTGGAAGTCTTCCCGCGCCTACAAGGAGTTGCTCGCAAGTGGTAATACCATGCAGTATAAGCTCAAGAGCGGTGTCGGAATCACAGAATATCACAAGGGCATAATCAAGCAATTGTGCCTGACCGATGAGGGAGAGCTCATGCTTATGATTCCCGGCTTGGGCAGAGAACGCTTTCATACATGGTCCGAGGACGAGGATAGAGGAGAATTATAAAGAAAAACACCCCGCCTTTGAGAGGGTCAGAGTCTCAGTTATGACTTCGGAAGACTCATGGCAAACAATACTGAGGGAGATTGCAGCGTTTGTCTGTATCGTGGTTACCGTCGGTCTCATCATTGTTCACTTTTTTTCTTGGCCTTCTGGAGAAAGATACCCGAACATTGCTTTCTATTCCAAGAACGGAGAGAGCATAGACACATTTCGCTTGTGCTCTCGCAATGGGCGCTATCGCGTACATCTCGGTTACAGCAGAGAGCTGACGTGTTGGGATGTCGAAGAACAAATGGTCATTTGGTGGCTGCCAGAGGAGAGAGTGCTGGGGAAACTGATCCATTTGACAGATGATGGGAAATGGCTCATTTATGAAGAGGCATCATCAATGACGCCGCCGCCAAAGGAAGAAGTACCAGTCATTCCCATTGTATTGACCACGCCCTTTCGTAATTCAGATTCATGCATTATGCTACGCAAACATGACACGCTCTATGGGCGCTTTACTCTCATCAGCGGTAATTACACGGCAGCCTACCAGGCAGACAACAACTTGGTAGTCTATGATAATCGCGATTCCCATGTGGTGTGGTGCTCACGTACAGAGGTAAAGCCAGCATCAGTCAAAGGCATGAAACGCACCGAGGATGGAGACTGGTTCATTGGCAATCATCAAATATGGATTATGCCTGCGCTGCCAGACTTTAACACTCTCTGCCTATCGAGCACTGGTAATCTTGTGCGTGCACGTGAACTATGAATACAACCCCCCCCCCCAGTTTTCATTCTGGAAAAACCCCATCCAGCGTTGCACCTGGAAACATCCTTGTGGAAATCCATTCCAAAATTTGCTCAATTGCAGGCACTGGTTCAACCAATGGTTTGATGGGATGCGCCCAGCAGCCACCAATATCGAGGCGTCCACTTTCTAGCCATCTCAATTGCCTATGATAGTGATCCATGACACGCATCCATGATTCGTCAGCAACCGCGACCCAAGTTTCGGGCAAAATTAATGCATAATCATACACCGCGCATGAATGTCTCTCTGCATATGACATTTCCCAGCATTGCATCTGAGTTGGAAAGGTTAGTCCCAGCGCTATACCTATGTAGATGACAACGCAAGCCATGGTGAATGCAATTCCATGCTCTAGACCAGTTTCTAAGGCTAACCCAATTCGCAGGGGAAAACAGACAATGCGTTTCAGCAGGAAAAGTGGTTCCCAAAGTTTGCGGCGTTCTTCTAACCAAAGTGCGTCACGGCGTTTGCGATCTGCGGGAGTTTCCACGAGACGAGCTGCTAGCACAGCATGACGAAAGAATGTGCGTGCAAATGAAGGCTCTACCATTAGCAGGGGAATAATATTTGCTTCCCTTTAATAGAGAACCCCTCAAGTGTAATCTCTATGAAATTATGCTCACGTCATGAGCATTGTCAATGATGCTGGAGATCCTTCCAACAGCGCGCTCGCTAGGCTCCAGAATGCAGGACGTGCCTCGAGTAGTTGGTGGAATTCCGCTGCCACAGCAGCTACTGCGGGGAATGCCACTGCAGATGCAGCCACGGGAGGTCCACTATCTCTTGGGCTAGTCAGTATCCTGGCAATTATCGTGGCTGTGGCTTGCATGGTGGGAGCTGTCATTTTGGTCACTGCCCAAGGAGGACGTAACAATCGCGCTGGATTCATTGCACCTGGAGATAATAGCTCGTGCTCTTTCATTACATGCCCAGAAGGTGCCGCTGGGCCCCAGGGAAGACCAGGGAATGCTGGTCCTGCGGGTGCCCAGGGTGCTCAAGGAGTCAAAGGAGACAAAGGCGACCAAGGAGTGCAAGGCCAACCAGGGCAACAAGGCCCCATGGGGGAATGTACCAACAATAATCCTTTTTGCACCCAAGGTCCCAAAGGAGACACTGGCGCCCAAGGCATACAAGGTGCAACTGGCGGCCCTGGTCTAATTGGACCCACTGGCGCTCAAGGGGCAGTGGGAGCCAGTGGCCCTTCTGGTCCTTCTGGGCCCATTGGAAATACTGGAGCACAAGGCATTCAGGGCATTCAAGGCATACCAGGAGTGTGCAACTGTCTCAATCTATCGCTTGTCAATCTGGTCAACTTGGGCGTCAATGGCAGCACCACGCTGAATGGTACCACCACCCTGAATGGAGTGCTCAATTGCCCAGGCGGAGCGCTTTCGCCCAATTGCTTTGGCCTCACTGTATGCCCCAACTTTGCCAATTGCAATCTGCAAGCGCAAGGCCTGTTGATTTCCAGCACCAATGCTAGCGTTGTTCCGCTGCTGCAGGTGGGTATGCTGGCAGGAGATGCAGGAAAGGGAGTGGTGATTTTCGGCCTTCCAGGGGGGAATAACATTACCACACTCACTAGCAATGTGGTGGGCACCTACTACATGAGCTCGCTGTACACACCCATGGTGCATCGCTCTTGGTTCAGCACTGCCATCTTTGAAAGTGTGGGTAGCAGTGCCATTTATACTAGCATTAGCAGTAGTGGCACGGTGAATATCACGGGCAGCGTGGGAGTTTCTGTGGTGGCTGGAACGGGAAGCAACGTTTTCATTGGAGCAGGCACCAACTTTGTCAACGTCAACAGCGGAGGGAATAGCATCAGCTCTGCCACTGCCACTTACAATGTGAGCGCCACCAACATTTACATGAACCAGGGCAATTTGAATCCCTATTGGGGCACCCAGTCTACCACTTCGCTTGAATGCCAAGCTGGCGGGACACTCCCTCCCAAGGCGGGCGTGTCCATGCTCATGTCCACTGACATTATCATGGCTGCCAACACTAGCTTGCTGAGCGCCTCATCCACTGGTCTCATCAGCGTCAGCGGACTCCTAGTGTGTGGCCAAGTGATCAAGAGCGCATCCACCACGTTGGAGATACAGGATTCGACGCTGACCAAGTTCCTTGATGTTTGGGCAACCATTCAAAACTCGCAAGGATCACAGCCAGTGACATTCAATGATTTCAATGGCGTTAACTTTCAGCAAACGGCGCTTTTCGACAGCTCACCATCTCCGCTCGTCGTGAATGATCCGCAAGGTCTCTCGGTATCGGTGGGTCCCCTTGTGGCGAATGGCTATGTGCAATCGTCATCAGTGCTGCTCAACACACTGTTTCTCAACACCAACGCATCCGGCTATCCTGGTGGCCACATTGTAATGGGAACCTCGGGCACGGAAACACTCATCAATGGCAATCTCTACGTGCAGGGCACTATTGCTTCGCTAGGCTCGTGTTGCGTCAGTGATGTGCGTGCAAAGGAGCACATACGTGAGGTGCCACCCCGTGTGGATTTGCAAACGATTATCAACCTACCGCGACGCGTATCCTTTCGCTACACCAAGGAATATCAGGATGCCAATCGTTTCGTCAAAGATCACATCCATGATGGATTCATTGCCCAAGAACTCGAGGGCATCTTGCCTCGCGCAGTGGGTATCATGAACGCAACGCTAGGCAAACAAGTGATTAATGACTTTCGCCACATCCTCTATGATCGCATTGTGCCCCATGTGGTTGGTGCAGTCAAAGAGCTGCATGCCATGCACATGGCGCTGCGAAGCGAGTATGAAGATTTGAAGGCGGAAATGCGTGAGTTGCACAGTAAATTACATCAACGGTTTCCTTGAGAAAGGGTCATGGAAGAACTCAAACGCCAAAGACAAGCAAGAGTGCTTGAAAAGGCAGCCATATGCGCTGACCTTCCAAGGACGCTGGCACGAAAGCTTGAAGAAATGGCTAACGCCCAACTAGATCCAGAAAAATGTGCAAGGAAATATCGTGAAAGCTACGTCGAAACAGGAGGCTTCGACAGGTTTTGGGGAAACTGTGTTGCTGGCCCTGTGCAATGGAAATATGAATGTGGCGAGGCACCGCATTCATCTGCCCTGGATAAAAATCTAGGACCTCGCTATTATGCATTCGCCAGAGCTCGAGATGGCGATGATATTGAGTATCACATACAAATCAAACCAGAGTCGCTGTTTCATTAAAAAACGAAAGGGTCATGAAACGAGAACGCCCTAATCAGGAGCTTTCCTTCTTTAGCAGTCCAGCGCTTCGTGATTCCACTTGGGAACATGGATTTATGGATATTGTGGCACACTATGATGGGGAGCCCTTTGCTTTCATGGTGGTGACCAATGGAACGTTTGATGCTGAAGCCGTGTACAGAGATGCGCAATGCACGCTGTATCAAAAGTTAGGTAGTTACTCAAGAGAGCGAGTGTTATACGAAACACAAAGGGAAGCCATCATCAAAGGTTGCACGGCGCTCATCCTACATGAATGTCCCTCTGTGTTGTGCAAACAAAAATGTCCGCCTGTTAAAACGCTCTTGCAAGGGTAAAAAGGGAGAGAGTGTGGAATGAATGGCAAGCAATACCTACTTTATCTCTGCTGATGGCCAGCACGACTCCTTTGAGCAGGGAGCTTGGTCATATTACATCACAAACGTGTTGCTCTTCATTTATGGGCTTGGTGTGGTGTGCTCGCTAGTGTTGCTGCAAAATGCCACTGTGCTGCACACCAATACGCTTGGAAATAGTTACGGCCCCCTTTACAGTGATCGCTTCGTGACACCATGGTGGTGGGCTCTCTTCTTTGGCGCCACGCGCGTGCTCATGTTTATGTGCGTATGCTCCATGCTGTTGTATCGCAAGACTGGGGGCTGGTGCGTAGTGATTTGGATGGTGCCCATTACGCTTTTCATTCTACTCGACGTGGCCTCACTCTTCATACTGGGCAACTACTTGGGCGCTTGCAATGCCAATCGACCTGGAAATTGGAACAATCCCTGTAATTCCTATGTGTATTGCTGCGATGAGCGCATCTACAGCAATCCAGACAACAACTGCAGACCCACAGGGCCTTGTCCACCTGGACAAGCGCAAACGCTAGAGCAAATGCAACCCAATGCTGATTTTCTCTGGCTTTTTGCCCTCAGCGTGGTGGCCATTGTCTTTGATATTTACTTTTTCACCCTGCCCTTTATTACCAGCCTCACCCGTGCCAAGGCCTTGCGCTCAGCCTTTGATGTGGCCAAGGATACTTGGGTCAAAGACTGGTGGCTTGGCTATGACAAGGAAAAATAAAAAGAAAAGAAAGACACCCCCTCCCAAAAATTCTTATTACCTTCTAAGCCGTGGAGATTTCCAGCGTTTTTTGCATCGCTTTTTCAATCGAGGGGGTCGAATAAAAAGTTGAATAAAATAATTCGAATTATTGAAAAGAAAGAAAAAAGAAAAGTTTTTTTTCAAGGTCACTAATTCGAATTTTTTTATTCGACTTTTTATTCGACCCCCTCGATTGAAAAAGCGATGCAAAAAACGCTGGAAATCTCCACGGCTTAGAAGGTAATAAGAATTTTCGGGAGGGGGGTGTCAAAACTAAAAAAGAAAAAGGTTACTTTTTATTCGACTTTTTATTCTGACCCCTCGATTGAAAAAGCGATGCAAAAAACGCTGGAAATCTCCACGGTCATTTGGTTCAGCGAATCAAATGACCTTTTCCTCATTTTGTTCGGCGAATCAAATGAGCGTGGAGATTTCCAGCGTTTTTTGCATCGCTTTTGCAAACCGAATATCGGGTTGAATAAAAAATTAAGAGTTTTATTTTTTTTAGGTCCACTTTGAAAAAGTTACTTTTCTTTTTTCAATAAATCGAATTATTTTATTCGACTTTTTATTCTGACCCCCCGATTGAAAAAGCGATGCAAAAATAG
>Ga0302281_10001421_pt1 | contig 17327 bp, 15 predicted proteins | sample III_Fen_E1_2_FD_198762 | JGI IMG/M metagenome (GOLD analysis project Ga0302281, IMG submission 198762) | Peat permafrost microbial communities from Stordalen Mire near Abisko, Sweden - III_Fen_E1_2 | ecosystem: Environmental > Terrestrial > Soil > Wetlands > Permafrost | place: Sweden: Abisko...
CCTTGCGTCTTAATAAATACGGGTAGATTAGGGGAATGTCAAAGGGGTGGAAGGTCAATTTTTTCTGATAGTCGGGTCAATAAATGAGAACGAAAGCTATTGAGAGAGCAGCGGGAAAAAATAAAATTTACACCTCTGAATGATGCGGAACAGTTTTGAACAATTTTAAAACTGTTATGCCAAACCGTTATGCCGAACCTCCCGCCGTTTTCAAAAAACTCACAATCTCCTTTATTATCAATGGGATCATGAAGATGGTGCGCACGAGAGGACTTGAACCTCCACGCCTTTTCGGCACCAGATCCTAAGTCTGGCGTGTCTGCCATTCCACCACGCGCGCTTGATTATAAACAACTTACACCATGCCGCCTTTACCGTCCTCCTTTTAGCGCAGGACAGCGTACCGTGCAAGCAAAACGTCGTTCATTTGGGACTGATTTGGCCTGTGCTGAACCAACATGCCCTGGCGTTTTGATGGGACAATTCCCGGAAATAGACCCAGAGTCTGACGACGCTACATTCATCTTCACGAATCAGCATTTGTGACCATCTAAAATTTGGCGGTCAACCCGCACCGCACTTGAAAGGGTTCGACGGGATGATAAACCTCTTGAAATCGCGCAGCACTATCCAAGACGGATTGTGAAATCTTCGACGGCAGCAAGAGGGCAGATTAAAATTTCGCGCTCCATTGCCCGGAAGCGCGGTCTAGTTCGAACAGAGCCTTGGCGGCATCGGCCAAAGCCCCGTTGTAGGCCTGATGCACATCATTGTCAGCACTCTGCGCCATCAGCAGATCATCCAATGTGGAATTGCCGTGCTCGTAGCTGAAACGCTTGGCGGCCAGCACATCATCCGCCCCTTTAAGTATATCAGTCTGAAATTTCTTCACGCGATCCTGCATGAGCTGATAGGTGGTATATGCCTGCCGGACTTGCACCTCGGCTTTGAGTTCGGCGGATTGCAAGGTCTTTTCCGCCTGCGCCGTGGTGAACTGCGCCGTTTCAATTTCCGCCTTGTTGCGGCTCCAGAGCGGCAAGGGAAACGAAAGACTGACGCCGAGCATGCGGTCGGACGGCGCGGGAGCGATGTCATTTTCCGAAGCGGTGGTATAAGTGTAATTGACGCCCACGTCCACGTCGGGGGCGCGACTGGCTTTGGCCAACCGCACGCCGCTTTGCGCGCTGTCGCGCGCATGGCGCAAGGCCACCAAATCCGGGCGGTATTGCAGCGCATTGGCAATCAATTGGCTCAGGTCAAAAATTTGCGGTTCCAATTCCAATTGGCCGCGGAGGATGAAGGTCGTCTGTCCACGGTTGCGACCGAGAAAAGTGCTTAACGCGAGTTGCGCTGTTTGCGCATCATTTTCCGCATTGAGCAAATCGCTTTCGGATTGCAGTTCGTCCACGCGCGCTTGCGTAAAATCGGTTTCAGCAATATCACCGGCCTGGAACCGATGCTTTTGCGTGGCGACAAGCTGGTTGAGATACTCCGTGGTTTTGCGCTGCTGTTCGAGCGTCCGTTGCGTGGCCAGCGCGGTGACAAACGCTTCGGAAGCGTCCAACTTGAGGTTGCGCAGAAAATCCTCCAGCGTGGCGGCGGCGGCGCGATAAGCTTGATCCGCCGTGCGGATGCGCCACTTACGTTTGCCAAAATACTCGATGGTCTGATCAAGGCCCACGCTCGCCGGTTCCGGCAATGCTTGCGAACCGTGATAGCGCAGGTCACGACTGTCACCGAGACTCAGGTTCGGATTCGGAAATTCCTTGGAGATGGCGACCGCAGCTTTAGCAATGTCCACGTTGTAGCGCTGTGCGGCATAATCCAAGTTTGCCGAGGCGACTTCGTTGAGAAATTCATCAAGCGTGATTTCGTTGGTCGCGGGAACGGAATTGGTGACGACCCATTCTGGCATCGGTGCGGCGGGATTCGTCGAGGTGGAATCAGCCAGAACAGTTTTGGCAGACAGCAAGGCCACCAGCACAGCCAAAGAAAAAATCGGTTTCATAAAATTGGAATTCAAATTTGCCCGGCTGAGTCGGCGGCTTTGGCGTCCAGTCGTTTTTCCACGACGTAATAAACGGCTGGCAAAATCAGCAGCGTCAGCGCCGTCGCAGTGATGAGGCCGCCAACAATGACCGTGGCCAGCGGACGTTGCACGTCGCTGCCGATGGCGTGGGCCAGCGCGGCGGGCAGCAGGCCGAGCGTGGCTACCGTTGCCGTCATCAGCACCGGGCGCAACCGTTCGCCGGCACCACGCCGGACGGCTTCTTTCAAATCGGCTCCGGTTGCCCGCCAGCGGTTGAGATTGGACACCATGATGACGCCGTTTTGCACCGCGACGCCGAACAGCGCGATGAAACCGACAGCGCTCGAAACATTCAAAGTCATGCCGCGCAGTTGCAATGCCGCGAGTCCGCCGACCAACGCCAGCGGCACGGTCAGCATGATGATGGCCGCATAGCGGGCATGGCCGAACGCGGCAAACAAAATCAAAAATATCAAACCCAGCACCGCCGGGATGATGAGCGTCAGCCGCGCCTGCGCCCGCTGCTGGTTTTCAAACTGCCCCCCCCAGGTGATTTCATATTTTTCATGGTCGTATTTGATGTTGGATTCGATGCTGCGCTGGGCTTCGGCCAGAAACGTGGCCAGGTCGCGTCCGCGCAAGTCCAGTTTGACGGACACATGGCGGCGGCCCATTTCGCGCGAGATCATGCTTTCGCCGGGACCGATTTTGATGGACGCGACATTGGACAACGGAATGCGCGCACCGCTCGGCGAGGAAATGGTCAAATTGGAAATGGCTTCGGGATTGCCGCGCACCGATTCATTGAACCGGACGTTCACATCATAATTACGGTCGCCGACGAAAACGGTGGTTACCGCCTTGCCGCCGATGGCGGTTTCAATCAGGTCATCCACGTCTGCAATGTTGATGCCATAACGCGCGGCGGCCTCGCGGTTCACCTTGATTTGAAGCTGCAAAAGCTGCGGTTCCTGGTCAATGGCCACGTCCTTCGCGCCCCGGATGCCTTGGAGCAGGTTGACCATGGACTGTGCGACGCGGCGGGATTCGGTGAAATCATCGCCGAAAATCTTGATGATCAAATCCGAATGCGCGCCGGAAATCATGTCATTCACCATGTCGAGAATCGGCTGCGAAAAGCCGAAGGTCATGCCCGGCATTTCGGCATTCAGTTTTTGGTTCATCCGCGCAATGAGCGCCTGCTTGTCGCCGCCCCACTCGTTGTAAGGTTTCAGGGTGATGCAGCTTTCAATGTGGGAGAATGTCCACGGGTCAACGCCCGCGTCATCGCGTCCGGTCTGGGTGATGACATGGGCCACTTCGGGAAAAGTTTGGATCACCTTGCGGAAATTGCGCGCCAACTCGCTCGCCTTTTGAATGGAAATGCCGGGCGGCATTTCGATTTGCAGCCAGAGCGAGCCTTCATCGAGATACGGCAGAAACTCGCGGCCAATGGTCAGCGCCAGAATCACCACGAGCACGGCGGCGGCGAGGCCGGGATATAAGGCAATGCGTGGCCGTTCAACCACGCGCAGCAGGAATGAATCATATTTGCCGCGCAGCCATTCAAAGATGGGATTCTTCCATGTCTTGCCCGGCTTGCGATAAGTGAGATAGGCCAGCGCCGGAACCACGCACAGGGCGAACAGCAAGGCACCGAGCAACGAATAACCCACCGTGAAGGCCATCGGCGTGAAAAGTTTTTTCTCCACCCGCTCGAAGGCGAACAGCGGCAGATAGGCCGTGATGATGACCAGCGTGGCAAAGAACATCGGCTTGGCGACTTCCAACGCGGCCTCCAACGCGGATTTTTCGGTCAATTCCTGATCGGGATGCTGCTCATGCCGGCGCAGGATAACTTCCATCAGCACAATTGCACCATCCACGATGATGCCAAAATCAATCGCGCCAAGTGAAAGCAAGTTGGCCGGAATTTTGGTGTAGTGCATCAGCACGAAGGCCCAAAGCAGCGCGAAAGGAATGGTCAAAGCCACCAGCGCCGCGCTGCGGACGCTGCCCAAAAAAAACACCAGCACCAACACGACCAATACCATTCCTTCAAGCAAAGTTCGGCTGACGGTGTGCAAAGTGGTTGCCACCAAACCCGAACGGTCGAGATACGGCACGACCTTGACATCCGGCGGGAGGAGTTTCGTGTTCAACTCCGTCACCTGTTTATGGACGCCATCCAACACTTGCGACGGATTTTTGCCCTTTAGCAATTGCACGATGCCGGAGACTGCGTCGTCATTGTCATCTATGCCGAGAATGCCCTGGCGTTCCAACACGCCCATTTCCGCATGGCCGATGTCCTTCACAAAAACCGGCGCACCACCTTTTTGCGTGATGACGATGTTCTCCAAATCTTGGACTTTGGTGATCGCGCCCATGCCGCGCACGACAAGGCTTTGTTCCCCGCGCACAATCACGCTGCCGCCGGAATTGATATTGTTCGCCGAAATGGCGTTTTCGACCTGGGCCAGCGTCAGGTTGTATTGCGCCAGTTTGTTCGGATCAACGAACACTTGAAATTGGTAATTCTCACCCCCAAACGGATCAACCCCGATGACGCCGGGCACCTGAATTAAATGCGGAATGACCACCCAATTGTTGAAGTCCCGCAATTCACGCGGGCTGCGCAATTTTGACTGGACGGTGTAGCGGTAGATTTCCCCCGTGGGCGGCGTGATGGAGTCCATGCCGGCCTGCACGTTTGGCGGCAACGTCACGCTGTTGATGCGTTCCTGAATGCGCTGGCGCACAAAATAATCCTCGGTGCCGTCCTCAAAAACCAGGTCAATGAGCGAGAGGCCGAACGTGCTTTGCGAGCGCATGACATGCAAATCGGGGATGCCGTTGAGTTGGCGTTCCAGTGGAATGGTGATCTGCTGCTCCACTTCTTCGGAGGCGTGGCCGGGATATTGTGTGATGACTTGCGCAGTTACGTCGCCCACGTCCGGGTAGGCTTCAATGGCCAGTTGCCGCAAGGCATAAATTCCGAAAATGGATATGCTGACGACTAGCGTGAGCATCATCCATCGGCGGTGCAGGCAGAAGGTGACGAACCGGGCGATCATTGGAACAAAACCCCTTCCTTGACCAGCACACTCGCCCCGGCTTCCAAACCATCAGTGACAATCGTTTCATCACCCAACTGCGAACCAACCGTTACTTTGACCGGCTGCAAAATCCACGGTTTGATTTGCTCAAACACAAAGGACGCTTCACCGCTTTGAACGATGGCCGTGGTCGGCACTTTGATTTGCGGCTCCGGGAAGCCGAGAAAATTCACCGTCGCAAACATGCCCGGCTTGAACCGGTTTTGCGGGTTGGCCACGGCAATGCGAACTTTGGCCACTCGAATGTCCGAATCAACCATGTCGCCAATGAACATGATTGTGCCAGTGATTGTCTCGCCCGGATAGGCTGCGAGCGTGGCGCTAATTTCCTGCCCCTTTGATAAAAAACGCAAATCCTTTTCCTGCACGCTGGCCGTCAGCCAGATGGTGGACAAATCAGCCACCGTCATCAGCGGGGCGGTGACATCGTTGCGATATTCACCATGCGCAGAAGCCATGTCCACTACCTGCCCGGACAACGGTGAATAAACCCGCAGTGACTGGCCGAGTTGGTCGGTCTTGGGATTGAAACCGTAAGCGAGCAATTGTTGAACTGCGGTATCGAAGTCGCCTTTGGCCGACTCATAATCGCTGACAGCCTGCTCCACGTCTTTTTGCGCTGCAACTTTGTTGGTCAAAAGCTCTCGCTGCCGCGCCAACGCGCGACGGTTCAGTTCCTCGACGCTCTTGGCCTTCACATAATTGTCCTGCGCCATGAAAAAATCCGGCGATTCCAGCGAAGCCAGCAACTGTCCGTTTGTTACCGAATCACCCAGTTGAACGTGCAGCTTGGTCAAATGACCTGACAACGGCGGGAAGACATTCGCGTATTTTTGCGGGTCGGCCTCCACCACCGCCGGTGCGGAAAGCTGGCTTTGGATTTTATTCGCACTGATGGCGGCGAACTTTAGCCGCAAGCGCAGCAAAGACTGCTCTGGGATGACAATGATGTCACCCTGTCTCTCGAATTCGGCAGGCGACGTGGCTGATTTAGTTTCCCGGCGCTCGCAGCCAACAAGCATTACACCCGTTATTACGACTATCCCGGCCCTCAAGCGGAGCCAGTTTGTTTTGCTCTTCATAATTATTTCATTGCGAAGGCGTGCCGTCGTAAGACCAGTTGATGTCCGGGTCGCCCGGATCGCCGATCTTGGTGCCTTTCTGGTAGGCCATGTAAGCATATTTGTAGTAAGCGGAATGGCCATCAAGAAAGGTCAGGTTTGCGCCGGCGGCGTGTCGTGAGGAGAGATGGTTGAGCGAACCGCGCGCGGCTCCTAAATCGTTGAGTGGATTTGCGCCATAAAACGGTGTTTCATCGGAATTGGCCCGCACGTCGGAAAAAAAGACGAATGCCGAGGAATGCAACACCATCGTGGCTTTGAAGGGAGAACTGGCGGGCGTCGCGCCGTTAGTGCCTTTGAAATTGATGCCATAACTAAAGGCCACGCGATTCAAAGGGTCCACTTCCGCTGGACGGAAAGTGGCGGTTGAGCAATTAAAAATGCTGCGACCGTTGACGAAATTGGTGGGGTTTGCCGCATATTGCCAAAGCGCCTTTTGCGAAACGTATGGCGGCAGGGCGTTGAACCAGGCGCTGTTACCGTAACCACCAGCGGCAAAAACGGCGAGGTCAGTCCAATGGATATTGTCCTGGTCGTAACCGCTGGGGGCACCGGGCGTGCTGTTGGCGATGCTGAAATCAGGGAAGGTTTGATTGTTGTCATCCAAATACATGTCAAGTGCAAGGCCCCACTGCTTGAGGTTACTGAGACAGGCGATGCGATTGGCCTTTTCCTTCGCCTTCGCCAGTGCGGGCAAAAGCATCGCAGCCAATAGGGCGATGATGGCGATGACAACCAAAAGTTCGATCAGCGTGAATCCGCGCTTTGTTTTCATAACGGCAAGAGGTTCGCAGAAATGCTTTTTGCCCGCTCCCGGTCAGTTGCCATTCTTTATCGGTGAATTGCGGTGAATTTGTCGAAGGAATTCACATGGCTGAACAGAAGATTACCCACCGCCCGCGAGAGGCCCTTCATTTCTGAGGATTATGCTTTGGATATTTTTTTGGATACTCCGCGCTGTTCAGGGGGGCAAAAAGGGGCCAAAGCAGTCCCGATTTCTGAAAACCTTGTGCGGCTAGGCCATTGTGGGACAAGGATTTCCGCAGTGGGCCATCACAATCAGTAAATCCTAAGTCTGGCGTGTCTGCCATTCCACCACGCGCGCATCATTGATTTGCAGGCACTTACGACTATCATCTTGGAAGAATTTGAAATTGTGCCACTTTTTGTGCCAGTATTGCCGTATGAATGTGATTGAAACCGTAGCAAGACTGGCGACGAAACAGCAAGCACAAGTCAGCCAATTCCAAGACATTTAACATACCAAAAGGTCAGGGATGGACGCAAGCAACCAATTCGCGGCCTATGGGTCAGGAATGGGCGTTTCTAGCCAAGAGAAAGAAACTCTACACTGCTGCCGAGATTGAAAGTCTTTGCCAAGCCGCTTTGGAAGTTTCAAAAAATGGCGTGGTTTTTGGGGATTTGATGCGCTTTTTGTCTTACAGTGGCGCACGAATTTCGGAAACTCTCCGTTTGAAATGGTCATATGTGGACTGGCAGCAAGAGCAAATCACGATTGGCTCTGACGGGCTGGCAAAGAATCACAAGTCGCGCTCTGTGGACTTCAATCCCAAAATGGAAACACTCTTGAAGGAAATGCTGACACGTCGCCAGCCTGATTCTGAATTTTTATTCCCGTCACCACAACGCGGGAAGAAAGACAAACCAGCCAAAACATTCAGGGAGACATTGAAGCTGGCAAGAGACAAGGTTGGTTTCAAGGATTTTAGTTTTCATCATTGCCGCCATTTCTTTATTTCGTATTGCGTTATGAGTTCGACTGACTACATGACGATTGCCAAGTGGGTTGGTCACAACGACGGCGGGATTCTGATTGGCAAAGTTTATGGACATTTGACGAATGACCATGCAAAACGCCAAGCGCAGAAACTAAATTTTGAGCCAACGCCGTTGGCGGGATAAACTTCATTCGGCGAAAGAGTTTTCGCAGTTTTTTACGCGCTTGGGCGTCTTATGCTCTTGCGCGAACTCCCCCGCTTCCATGCGGCGATTGAACTCGCGTAAATCTTTGGGCGCAATGTAAAGGCGTCCCGCAATGTTTCTGGTTTCCAACCAACCTTTCTTGCGCCAACGCCATGCTGTTGTGTCTGTGATTCCTACTGTCTGAATAAAACGGTCTAGGGCAATCGGAATTTCTACGGTTTCAGTGTTCGACATTATTCGGGGCTTGCGGTCATCCATCATCTCCTCTTCCGGCATGTAATCCACGCTGGTGGCATAAATATCCAGCACCTTCTGGTAAAACCGCCGTTCCGAGGAACGGATGTCACGAATACGCTCCAGCAGACCCTCAAAATAATCGGTCTGGCCTTTGCCGGGCGGGTTTTTCAACCGCTCATCGTCCATCGTGAAACCCTTCACAATGTATTCACTCAACCGCGCCGTCGCCCATTGCCGGAATTGGGTGCCGCGATGGGATTTCACCCGGTAGCCAACGGCAATGATCGCGTCCAGATTGTAAAATTCAATGTCGCGTGAGACCGTTCGTTTCCCCTCATTTTGAACTGTTGCAAATTTTGCAACAGTTGCCTCCGCCTGCAATTCTCCTTCTTCAAAGATGTTCTTGAGATGTTTTGAAATGACCGACTTGTCGCGCTGAAACAACTCGGCAATTTGATTCAAAGGAAGCCAGACGGTGTTGCTCGTCAGTTTGACCTCAAGGCGTGTGCGCCCGTCCTCGGTTTGGTAGAGGATGATTTCCGATCCCGGCGTTGGCTGCGGCTGGCTCACAGGAAATATTTTAGACGGATTGGGGCGGCGGGCAATAGAATTGCAGAAAGGGCAGCGCAATCCACCGACAATCAATAGCAACCCAACGGCAGCGTAATTCCCCGCCAACCCCTATGCTGCCCGGAGTTTGAAACCCGTGCGCACGCTATGGATGCCGTCAGCTTGAGCAAAAAAACACTATTTGAAATGGAAAAGCCCGCTGTGAAGACGTCGGTGTCCCCGATGATTCCCTCCTGGAAACTGGTCCTGGCCGTCATGGGCCCCGGCCTCGTCGTCATGCTCGCGGACACCGATGCCGGCAGCGTCATCGTCGCCGCCCAGAGCGGCGCCCAATGGGGCTACCGCCTCCTGCTCATCCAACTGCTCCTCATGCCCATCCTCTATGTCGTGCAGGAACTGACCGTCCGCCTCGGCCTGGTCACGCGCAGAGGCCATGGCGAACTCATCTCCGAACATTTTGGCCGCGGCTGGGCCTGGCTGTCCATCGGCACCCTCCTCCTGTCCTGCCTGGGCGCCATGCTCACCGAATTCTCCGGCATCGCCGGCGTCGGTCTTCTCTTTGGCATTTCTCCCTGGGTCAGCATCTCCCTCACCGTCGTGTTCCTCGTCATCGTCGTGGCCACCGGCAGCTACCGGCGCGTCGAACTCATGGCCCTCCTCATCGGCCTCTTCGAGCTCGCCTTCGTCGCCGTCGCCTTCGTCGCCCATCCCAGCGGCACCGCCCTGCTCTCGGGCATGACCCACATGCCGCTGAACGACCACCAATACCTCTTCCTCCTCGCCAGCAATGTCGGCGCCGTCATCATGCCCTGGATGATTTTCTACCAGCAATCCGCCGTGGTGGACAAAAAACTGGAGATCTCCCATCTCAAACTCGCGCGCTGGGACACCGCCATCGGCGCCATCATCACCCAGGTCATCATGGCCGCCGTCCTCATCCTCGCCGCCACCACCATCGGCACCAAAAACCCCTCTGCCTCCCTGAATACCGTCCAACAAATCGCCGACGCCCTCATCCCCTTCCTCGGCACCTTCTGGGGCAAGGCCATCTTCGCCCTTGGCATGCTCGGGGCGTCCCTGATCGCCACCATCGTCGTCTCGCTCACCGCCGCCTGGGGCCTCGGGGAAGTCACCGGCTTCAAACGCTCCCTGGAACACCACCCCTTCGAAGCCCCGTGGTTCTACATCGTCTACGTCGCCAGCCTTCTCATCGGCGCGGGCATCGTCCTCTCCGGCATCAACCTCGTGAAACTCGCCGTCAGCGTCAATGTCATGAACGCCCTATTGCTCCCCATCGTCCTCGGCTTTTTATTCCTGCTCGCCCGCAAAGCCCTCCCCGAGCCCTGGCACCTCCAAGGCTGGTACGCCTGGGTCGTCGGTACAGTCGTCCTCCTCACCGCCGGTCTGGGTGTCTACGCCGGCATCATGGGCTTGCTCTAAAACAAAAAACCGCGCCAGTCAAAAGACTGGCGCGGTGAAAGTCATTCCACCGATATCAGGCCGCCCGACGGCGCAGCCGCACCCAAACCCCGCCCATCCCCACGCCCAACAAGGCCAGCGTCGTCGGTTCCGGCGTCGGTTCCACCGCCGGAATGGAAAAAGTCGCGCTGTCGCTGATGGTATCGCCATCCGAGGTGAACGTGATCACAAAACTGGCCGGATCATTCACTTCCTGTCCCCCGTCAAAGGACCCGCTGCTGTAGTCGCCCAGAATATCATACGTCGCCGAAGTGTCGGAGCTCGAATCCAAAGTGATCGATGTCGAGGTGAAGCTCCCAAAGGTCGCATTGCCGAAGGAGAAGCTGGTGCCGGTGGCCACGGCAAAACTTTCGCTCCCAAACAATTGCGTTTCCAAACCGGCAAATAAACCCGTTCCATCGGAGTTGTTTATCAAATCCCCGCTCGTGAACGAGGTGCCATTGCTTGGATACGGGCCCGGGTTGTATGCCCCGCTGCCGATGTCAGAAAAACTGATCGTCGACACCTCGGCGGCCTGGGCCAGGGTGGACCCCAGCATCGCCGTCGTTCCCAAAACCAACAATTTCAAACGTATGGTATTCATAAGCTGTACGTTTTAATATTTTCCGTCCAAATTCTGTGTACAATTTTATACGGGAACCGCCTCCTGTCGCAACCCAATTCTTTCACATTCTGTTCGCTGGTTCCAGCCCTTTCATTTCTACTTTCCAAATTTCTGCTTTTTATTTCACATCCGCAAACACCCGCGTCCCCGTCCCTGCCAATGTCCGCGCCCCGATCACCCGCCCCAGCGGCGTCCGGTCCGCTCCCGCCAGTGAATCGCTTAGCGCCTGTTCCTTCCCCGCCCCTGATGCCAGCACCCACGTCTCCCGCGCCGCCACAATCGCCCCCAAGCTCAGCGACAACCGTATCGGCGGCGGCTTCGGCGATTCCCGGATCACCAGATACGGCGTCCCGCACCGCCACACCGCCGCGCTCGCGCCCGGAAATAGCGACGCCACATGCCCGTCCTCCCCCATCCCCAGCAAAATTAAGTCCAGCACCGGCCGCCCCCCCGCGTCCACCGGCGCCACCCGCAAAATCTCCGCCGATGCCTCCTGCGCCGCCGCCTCCGGCTCCAACTCCCCCTTCAGCCGATGAATCTGCCCCGCCGCGATCTTCAGCGGCCCGAACAACAACTCCTGCGCCATCCGAAAATTACTCTCCGCATCCGACGGCGGCAGACACCGCTCATCCGCCCAGAAAAAATCCACCCCTGCCAACGACAACCCCCGCGTCCTGCTCTGCGCCACCACCTCCGCAAACAACCGGTGCGTGATCCGCCCGCCCGACAACGCCGCCAAATGCCGCCGCCCCTGCGCCCCCGCCGCCGCGATCAAATCCAGCCACCGGCCCGCCACCGTGGCCGCCAGCACCTCCGGCCCCGCGAACCGGCTGATTTCAGGATTCGCGCTCACGCTCCCACCCCCGTCTTGTCATCCGGCATCAAATGCTCATGGATGCACTTGATCATCGACAGCCGCCCCGCCGCGTCATAACGCAATTCGATCATCCAGCCAAACACCGTGTCCGGCCAGGTGCTCTGCGGCAACACCGCCGCCGCATTCCCCCCCAGCGCATCGATCAGCTCCGGGATCTCCCCATGATGCCAGCAAATCACAATCGCCCGGCCATGCGGTTTCGCCCGCAGCTCCGCGCCCAGCAACGCCGCGTCTTTGTCCTTGAACCGGTTGTCCAGCGGCAGCTTCAGCGCCTCGCTCAGTGGCTGGATTGTCAGGCGCGGACGCTCACTGCCCTTCGAATCCGCCGTACAAATGATGTCATCCACCTTCACCAGCTGCCCATCCAGCTTCAAATGCTGGAAATACTGCACATACGCCAGCGACCGCATGACCCCGAGCGGCGCCAGCTCCACCCCGCTCGCCGGCTTCTCCGCATGCCGCACGATCAGGATCGTCGCATTCGTCAAACCCGCGCACGGCTGCGACCCCAACGTCACCCTCGGCGCATCCGCCGCCCACACCGCCGGCGCCAGCAAACCAACCACCCAAACACTCAATAAATATTTCCATTTCATAATTAAATATCCGTTCTTCTCGACGGTTAAATCATCTATATTATTGTCCGCGTATTTCGTGACTCAAATCGTTTGGGAAACGGCTTTGAGGAATTTGCCGAAGGCAAAGGCCCGTCGCGGGCCGGGCGCTTGGACCAGCGCGAGTCAATTTTGTGGTTAAAAAGTTTTTTTGTTTCGGCAGTTTCCCCATCCGTGTTATCCGTGTAATCCGTGGTTAAAATTCCGGTTTTCTATAAGTTCTTTGCGTTCTTTGCGGTTAAATAAGGCTTCATTTAAGCAACTGCGGCTCATGCCACGCATGCCCGTTCCGCTCCAGCAGATCATCCGCCGCCACCGGCCCCCACGTCCCCGCCGCATAAAACTCCCGGTTCGTCAGCGGCTTGTCCGCCCAATAATTCCGGATCGAATCCACGATCTGCCACGCCGTCTCCACCTCATCCCGCCGGATGAACAACGTCGCGTCCCCCGCGATCGCCTCCAGCAACAGCCGCTCATACGCCTCCGGCGTATACGCCCCAAACTCCGCGTTATAACTGAAATTCATCCGCACCGGCCGCACCGCCAGCCCCACCCCCGGCACCTTCCCGTTGAACCGCAGCGAAATCCCCTCATCCGGCTGTAGCCGCAACGTCAGCGCATTATCATCCAGATGCCGCCCGCACTGCGCCGCGAACAACACATTCGGCGTCGGCTGGAACTGGATCCGCACCTCGCTCGCGCTCTGCGGCAGATTCTTCCCCGTCCGCAAATAAAACGGCACCCCGCTCCACCGCCAGTTGTCGATGAACAACTGCATCCCCACATACGTCTCCACATTCGAGCTCGGGCTCACCTTCGTCTCCTGCCGGTAGCCCGGCCGCGCCTGCCCCGCCACGCTCCCCGCAAAATATTGCCCCCGCACCACCTGCCGCGCCACATCCGCCGGTGTCAGCGGCCGGATCGACTTCAGCAGCTTCACCTTCTCATCCCGCACCGCCTCCGCCTCCAGCGACACCGGCGGCTCCATCGCGATCAACGCCAGCACCTGCGACATATGATTCTGCACCATGTCCCGCACCGCCCCCGCCTCCTCGTAGTACCCGCCCCGCTCCCCCACCCCCAGCTTTTCGCTCACCGTGATCTGCACATGATTCACCGATTCCCGGTTCCACAACCGCTCAAAAATCGAATTCGAAAACCGGAACATCAAAATATTCTGCACCGTCTCCTTCCCCAGATAATGATCGATCCGGAACACCTGCGACTCATGCGCGAACCGCGTCAGCTCCTTGTTCAACGCCTGCGCCGACGCCAGGTCATGCCCGAACGGCTTCTCCACCACGATCCGCTGCCACGCCGCCCCCTCCTTGTTCAACAAATGCGCCCGGTGGATCTGCTCCGCCACCGTCCCGAACTGGCTCGGCGAGATCGCCAGATAAAACAACAGGTTTTCCCGCAGCGGCCCCTCGCCGAACGACGTCAGCAACGTCTCCAACTTCGTATACGCCGCCTCGTCCGTCAGATCCCCCTGGCAATAAAACAGATTCGCCGCGAACTTCTGCCACACCGCCTCATCCACCGGCTTCGTCCGCGAGAACTGATCCAGCGCCGCCCGCAGCTCCGTCCGCCACGACTCATTCGTCTTCTCCCGCCGTGCGAACCCCACGATCCGGAACGACAGCGGCATCAAATTCTCCTTGCACAAATGATACAGCGCCGGGATCAGCTTCCGCGCAGTCAAATCCCCGCTCGCGCCAAAAATGACGATCGAGCAAGGGTCCAGGGACCGCCGGTCCCCGTTCGCCTTGCCATTTGCCTCCCCCACCCCTGCGCTTAAATTCTTCATGCTGGCAACATTACCCAAACCCCAACAAAGTTCAACCTTTCTTGTCCACCCAAAAACAATCCCGCCCCTCGTCGCGCCGATTTCCAAATTGGCCGCCCGTCCCTGCCACCAACCTCGTCACCTTCGCGCACCCATGAAACCCCCGCCCCGCCATTTGAATAAATGGGGGGAAGGGACGGGGAGAGGTGGTGCTGAGCCCTCCACAAATCGCACTTCCAATCGCTTTCGTATCTCGCGGTTAAAAAATCCCCGCCTTTTTTCCCCTGCGTTCTCTTCGCGATCCCTGTAAAAATTTCCCGGCCCTCTGACCGCCGACCTCCGACCTCTGTCTTATCCCCGTCTTTCTATGAGGCTCTAAACCCTCACCACCCCCCGGAACCCGCGCCCCTCATAATACGACTGCGCCCCATTATGATAGACAAACACCCGGCCGTACCGAAAATCCCCAAACACCGCCCCGCCGAGCTTCCGGACCTCCGCCGGCGCCTTGAGCCAGCTCGACGACTTCGCATCAAAAGTCCCCCGCCCCTGCAGCTCCCGATACTCCCCCTCCGTCAACAGCTCAATCCCCATCGCCGCCGCCAGGTCCACCGCATTATTTTTCGGCCGATGCTCCTTCCGCGACTCCCACCCTTCGCGATCGTAACAAACACTCCGGCGCCCCGCCGGACTCTCCGCCGCACAATCATAAAAAACCAATTCGCCCGTTGCGTCAGCCCACCCCACCACATCCGGCTCACCGCCCGTCCGTTCCATCTCCTGCAGCGACCACAACTTCTCCGCCCTGGCCTCCAACCGCGCCCGCACCGTGGCCCAGACCAGCCCCTGATGACGGTGCATATGCTTCTCAAACCGGGCCTGCAAGCTGCCCAGCAACTCCGCCCGTTCTTTCGACGACAACGATTTTTTTGCCACCGCGCTCGATTTCATAATAGTTCGTTTCCGTGTCCTACCGACAAAAAAGCCCCGGCAATTTTACCACCAAAACCATACCACCCGCCCCACCATCAGAAAATCCAAAAATAATCTCCCCCGCCCCAAAGGGGCGCATCTCGACACTGCCACCGCCCACGCCCGTCCCTGCCACCAACGCCGTCACCTTCGCGCACCCATCAGCACTTCCAATCGCTTTCGCGTCGTTCGTATGTTTCGTGGTTAACCCCCTGTCTTTCCTTTGTGCTCTTTGCGTTCTCGGGCGCATTTTGACACTGTCCCCGGCGAGCAGCAGAAAAGCGGGGTGGTATGAGATGGAGAGATCAGCCCACCTCTCCCCGTCCCTCTCCGCCATTTATTCAAATGCCAGAGAGGGGGTTGCCTGGGTTCGCATTCGTGTGGTGTGGTTGACAGGTCCAAGCGTGGTGCGGGGGCAGTGACAAGATGCGCCCTGGGTTCTCTGCGGTTAAAAATTCCAGTCTTTTTCTCTGCGATCTCTGTGGTAAAATTTTCCACACATGTCCTCCGCCGACACCACCCGGTTACGCGAGCTCGCCGGTTTGTTCCTCAAACTCGGCACCACCGCCTTTGGCGGCCCCGCCGCCCACATCGCCCTCATGGAAACCGAGGTCGTCCGCCGCCGCCAATGGCTCACCCACGCCGAATTCCTCGACCTCCTCGGCCTCGCCAACCTCATCCCCGGCCCCAGCTCCACCGAACTCGCCATCTTCATCGGCCACCGCCGCGCCGGCTGGCGCGGACTCCTCCTCGCCGGCCTCTGCTTCATCCTCCCCGCCGCCCTCATCGTCACCGCCCTTGCCGCCGCCTACGTCCGCTACGGCCACCTCCCCGCCGTCGCCGGCATCCTCTACGGCCTCAAACCCGTCATCATCGCCATCATCCTCCAGGCCCTCTGCAAACTCGCGCCCGTCGCCCTGAAAAACCGCCCCCTCATCGCCCTCGCCCTCGCCGCCCTCGTCCTCAGTTTGGCGGGCGTCAGCCCGTTGGTAATCCTCTTCGGCACCGGCCTCCTTTTGGCCGCCGTCCGGCTCGCCCGCCGCCATCCGGATAAACTGCTAACCCCCGCGCCCCTCGCCGTCACCGGCACACCCCTCCTGCTCGCCGCCGGCACCGCGGCCCCCTTCACGCTCCCCGCTCTCTTCCTCGTCTTCCTCAAGATCGGTGCCATCCTCTTTGGCAGCGGCTACCTCCTGCTCGCCTTCTTCCGCACCGACCTCGTCATCCACCGCCATTGGCTCACCGAGAACCAGTTGCTCGACGCCGTCGCCGTCGGCCAGTTCACCCCCGGCCCCGTCTTCACCACCGCCACCTTCATTGGCTACATCTTGGGCGGACCCTGGGCTGCCTTCATCGCCACCATCGCCATCTTCCTCCCCTCCTTCGTCCTCGTGGCCATCAGCGGCCCGTTGCTGCCGCACCTGCGCCGCTCCCCCGTCACTGGCGCCTTCCTGGACGGCGTGAATGCCGCCTCCCTCGCCCTCCTCGCCGCCGTCACCTGGCAACTCGGCCGCTCCGCCCTCGTCGACTGGCCCACCGCAATCTTGGCCGTCATCACCCTCGCCCTGCTCCTGCGCCACCAGATCAACACCATCTGGCTCATCCTCACAGCCGCCTTCCTCGGCTGGCTGCTCACCACCCACTGACACCATCCGTCTTTTTGGTCCAATTCGTCCTACTCGCATCCTCTGCGACTGCGCGCTTGCTCGCCCTGGGAATACTCGCCCGGAGCGGCTAACTAGCCTTCGTCGCCATATAAATGAATGTTGGCGCCCTTCTTCTGTTGCCCGGTCCCGCCGTTATTTCCGACGGCGAAACATGAACAGGCTGGTAAGCGCGCCCATGGCTGTGAGCGCCAGAGTGGAGGGTTCGGGTGTTGGTTCAAAGGCGATGTCCAAGGGGGCGTTTACACTTATGGTGTTCAGCAAACTCCCGGCGGAATTGTATTCCTTAATCGTATTGTTAGCCTCATTGC
>Ga0302281_10001428_pt1 | contig 17237 bp, 16 predicted proteins | sample III_Fen_E1_2_FD_198762 | JGI IMG/M metagenome (GOLD analysis project Ga0302281, IMG submission 198762) | Peat permafrost microbial communities from Stordalen Mire near Abisko, Sweden - III_Fen_E1_2 | ecosystem: Environmental > Terrestrial > Soil > Wetlands > Permafrost | place: Sweden: Abisko...
AGGATTCAGCGTCACTTTCAATCGCATAAAATAATAAAAAAGTTTTTGACCCCCCTCCCAATATTTTTTATTACCTTCTAAGCCGTGGAGATTTCCAGCGTTTTTTGCATCGCTTTTTCAATCGAGGGGTGTGGAATAAAAAATTCGAATTAAGTGACCTTGAGAAAAAAAAACTTTTTCCTTTTTCTTTTTTTTCCAATAATTCGAATTATTTTATTCGACTTTTTATTCGACCCCCTCGATTGAAAAAGCGATGCAAAAAACGCTGGAAATCTCCACGGCTTCAAGGGTAATAAGAATATTGGGAGGGGGGTTTACTTTTTCTTTTGCACCGAAGATCTTTCTTTTTGCTCGGCCATTTGCAAGGCAGTCAACTCTTCTGGATCATAAGGAATCCAGCCCCCCGGCTCGGGAAAGCCCGGACAAAGCGTAGGAATGAGCTGAGAAATCACTTCTGCTGTCAATCCAGGTTCAGGAGCGAGATAGGTAATGTAAGAGCGAACAGTTGCGACACCAGCCACAGCCTCGGTTTCAGCGGAAATATTTGGGTACTGGGCACGATTGCACTCAGGGATGAGATCAAAACTGAGAGAGGAAAGGGGACGCATATCGACTTTTCCCATCCACACACGACGGAACTCTGACTCAACACCGTTCATGTGCAAATCGGCAAGCAAGTAGTAGAGCAACACGGGCTCAGCACCCATGCCAGCCTGAGCGGGGGGTACGAATTGGAAACGCAACGAGGGAAGGCGACGGCGAATGGCATACTGCTCATTGCGAAGGGGCCATGCCAACACGTGATTCACTGGCACTGCATAGAAACAGCGAATGCGATGGCGATCTGCTGTGTCGCGTTCCCAGCGCTCTACCCATACTTGCGGGTCTCCTTGCCAATCAGAGGGTGGTGGCGGTGGTCCTCGATAGACGGGGAGTCCAGCTGCCACACAAACGTCATAGGGAATCTCAATGATTCCGTTGCGCAGATTGGATTCATTGACCAGCGCCAAGGTGGCAGCTGCAAAACGGTTCAAAAATCCATGGTCTATTTCTTCGCGCACAGGCACCGCCTCCACATCAGCACCCTCCTTGGTAGTGGCTCCAAATCTCATGTAAGCCCCTGCAATGGCCCCACCATCTGCCATGAGCTGATCGAGAGCCTCACGCTGACCCCCATCGCCAACGGGGTAAAATGGGAAACGCACTGCCATGCTAATGGGCAAATTGCCCCAGACACCCCTAGTGATCACATTGAAAAGGCAAATGTGCTCCAAATCACCTTTTGGCACGCCAAGGAATCGACACAGCGGAGAGGCAGGCACCAATGGGCATTTGATGCATTGCGCTTCGGCATCAGCCAGCTCCGATGACAGACGAAAGCGGAATGGGTGAATTGGCTGATCGGGGCCATGGAGAACGCTGCCCACTTCAACGCCGACAAGGCGCGGGGCTCCCATGAGTGACCAAGCCTCGGTGCGGCCTTGGCGCGGATTGATTTTCCATACGTCTGTGACGCGGAAGCGTTCGCAAAAGAAACGAGCCAATACCACAAAGCTGAGGCCTTGTGCGGCTGCTGCCCCACCCTCTGTCATTGTTTCCCTTTACTGCAATCAGCACAGCGAAATGCTGGGTCAGGAGCGCCAGCGAGTTTGGCACAGTTCATCTCATCATCGTTGAGCATCTTTGTAATCCAGCCCTGCCCATTGGTACCATAGCGACATGCGCAATCCACTGGTACAATGCGTGCGCACGCGCAACAACGCCAAGTGAGCGCTGGCGACCTATCGCTGCTCCATACCCATTTCATGCCACCACTAATGGGTTCAATGCCATCAAATTGATCAGTGATGGGTCGAAGCCAACGCCCTAACACATCAAGAGGATGAGACATTTCCCATACGCTACAGTCTTGCTGCTGCTGCTGCTGCTTGCTGTTGATCAATTTGCATTCTATCCGCTCTCCTGGCTTGCAATTGTAATACATGCGCTCCGAGTCAACCAGCGAAAGCATAATGGTCCAAGTCTCATGGGAACCTATCTCTTTGCCACACACTGGACAGCCATCTTCCGTCGCACACCATCCGGATCTGAAGCATGGCAAACAAAGTTCATGGCGGCAAGGCTGGATGCGTATGGCTGTGATGTTTCGCAAATCACAGCCGCAAGCTGGACAAAGTAAATCCATTGCGTGACCCTTTAATTTGGACAATTAAAATGAACGAGGGTCTCAACTTAATATTTCCCCACAAGCTGAAACGAGGTGACTGGCTCATTGAAGCAGATGGCTGGCGCAAGATCAAACACTTGCTATGGGCTCGTGTTGGTATGAATCGCACTTGCATGTGCGAAATGGAATTCCATGGCACCAGCAAAGAGCGTATGATTAAGTGTTATCGTTCATGGGAGACAGTGCCCATTGTGCGTCTCAAAGCAGGAGATTATGGTGTGCATGCATTCAAGCGAATGCTCGGCGCATTTATAGAGCTCACCAGCGAAGCAAAATGGCCTCCTCTTCATTGTATGCTTGGCTCGCTCTGGGCTACGCGTTACTGGCTGATGAATGATGTACAATGCGATATTAACACACATTGTGGACTTTTGCAATTAACTCCCATTCACCTGGCATGTATGGATACGACCCTATCCAATCGCCCGCTGGTTCATCTCCTGCTTGCCCATGGCGCAGATCCCTTGCGCGTGAATGCAAATGGAGAAACTGCACTTGACATTGCACTCAATCGTGACAATTGGACATGTGCTGAACTGCTAGTGGCTCGCGGGTTTCAAGCCAAAAAGGCCAGTCTCATGCAGGAACGGTGGCGGGCACGATGGGCACTTGTGTATTGCATTCGGAAGCGTCACAGATTTCCCAGTGAGATTGTGAGAGACATTATGAACTGGATTTAATTTAATCTGTCATCTGGCACGCGAGCGTACAGCCAATTGGTTGTTGTGGTGTCCAGTTTGTCAGTGGAAAACGAAATAAGCGTATGTCCGCGTGCCACCCAGTTCTCATCGAAAATCACGCGATCTCCAAAGACTCGTCCACGAAGAACTTCAATGTACTCTGGTTCGATTAGCCAAGCGTTCAACAAGCGCTTCACCAACAGCTTGCGAGCATGTTTGCTCAATGAAGTGTACGAGCCTGCCATTCCAACGGAGATGGCTTTGAACATCTGAGGCCAGCAGTGAATAGTAATGGTACGTGCACCAATGCCAACTAGAATAGCCTCAACATCAGGCGTCGAAAGCAATTCGTTTGCATTGCGCAAACACCAATTCAAAAGATCCTCCTCTGTGTCCACTCTGATGCCATCCAATGAAGCCTCTAGTTCAGCACGTTCAGCTTTGCGTTGTTGTTTTTCTGCTGCTCGTCTGGCGTGTACAATGCTCACACAAGAAACATTCATAGCTGACCCTCTATCTCTCTCTTTAATGAGGCTTTGCTGCTGCAGCATTGATTCTGATGGCGGCTGCATTACCATACAATGCTTGGGAGCGTGCCAGGCGTGCATAGATGAACACAAAGGGAGCGCTGGCCAAGTAAAAGGGGTAGAGCAGCACTTGAAGAGATTGCAGGCCCCAAGGCACATACAATTGGCGATAGCTGATAATGGCTACCACAAGTAAGTGGGCCACCTGAGGGATTGACCAATACAGGGGCCAAGCGCGAGGATCATAGCCATGACCCAGAATGAGGGGGACAGATAAGCGGTCAAAGAAGAGCATCCACCAAGGGGTTGCAAAGATTGCGTAGTAAAATGCGAATCCAATGAGCCAGATGCCCATGCCCATGGTACGATGGGTGCGTATGAGACGCAACGCAAATGCCATGCCTTGGTCTTTGCCCGGCAGCGGAAGCAACATACACACTTCGCCTCCATTGATGGGAGTGGCCATTCCACTGCCCAAACCACCCCACCTCCACCATCTGTGGGGAGCCAGCACAGTGCGATTGGGGTACGTCACGGAAACCAGGCGTGCGGTAATATCAATGTTGCGATGGTAGGCACCGAAATTGAGCACAAAACGAAATGAGTCCAACACAATCATAACGAGCAACCAGCCGTAGGCAAAGAAGGCTTCGGTCCATTCTCGGAGCGTAGGACGACGCGCTGGATCTGGTTCAATCCAAATGGTGGTGGAGACGGCAAAGTGATCGCAAAACCTCGAAAACCATCCATCCGGAGCCGCTCGCATTTCATCGATGAGCATGCGAAGGGCACCATCCGTAATATGCGCATCAGGTTCGATGCGCACAAGTGCCTTGGAGCGCAGCAATTGCAGGTCCAGTTGGGAATGGAAGAAATAAGGAATTCCCGCTTGGACAAGGGTCTCTAGCCCAGTTTTCCATTGGGGATTGTCTTTGCTGTACCCCCACTGAACGAGGTGCACGTCGCTCACCAGCTCAAGGCCCAGCTCGGCGATTTCACACAAGAGCGCGGAAGGACTCTCATCTGCGTCGGAGATCTCAATCACAATGGACACTGCTACTGCTGCTGCTGCCATACCAGACCCTATGGATTGCAACGACGACGACGAAGCACCTGCAATTGGTGATGATGAATTCGCATTGGAAGAAATGGAAGAGAGGCCCCCCACACCTTTGGGTTCCTTGCTGGCAGCCACTGGCATGCCATTTGCGTTGCTTAATCTAAGCACACCCAAAGAGACCACGCTGCTCACAGGAGAACAGTATGGTATCTCATTCATTAGCCCAGCATTTGCCATGATTATGACTGCGTTGCTCAAGTGTTGGCGCATTGGCAACGTTGATCAGCGTTACATGCTGGCCGCCCTGGGTGCTGTGCGTTCAGAGAATGGGCATGTTTTGCGTGCAGGAGCCAAGGGTGCCACACGAAAAGGGACATTTTCTCAAGAATTGCGAGATCAATGTGCAATTTATGTCGATCATCATACGGCCATTATCATATGCTTGGATGTCGAACGCGATTGTACCATTGAGAGCTGGTTGAGTCCACAGCCCAATCTGGATAGATGGGATTGGCTTTTTCTCCATGCGCTTTGCCAGTCATTTCACAGCATGCAACCCAAGAATCGGCAACAACTGGATTGGGAGCGCATCAAGTACAAGTTTGATGATGCCCGCAAAGTGAGTGACAATGAGCGACGTGTGGATTTACTGCGCAGTGCATTTGAAAGTCTTTAATGAATACTCTGAATCACGGCATCAATGTCCTCAAAGGGTGCGGCAAACCATTCAATCATCTTCTCTGTCACCAACAGCGATCTCGGAGACGGTGGACCACAGCCTGCCGTGGTATCAAGGCGCTCCCCTGTGGCGGCCCATACGCTTTCCAAACCAGTGCCCATGATGCGAGGATAGCGATACACGCGACAATAGTCAAGGTAGAGGTGAATGACGCGTTCCATCCAGGACACATCCTGGTTGATGGCATACACTGCCACACGCTTCAGCACGGTGCCCTTGTGTTTTCGTGCCCAACTCTGCAATCGTTTGTCCACGCTATCCGATGTCATGCCCACTTTGTAGAGATTCTCGTAGTCATCACCCTCTAGGCAATAAACGTAAATGGCTCCTCCCTTGCCCGCCTGTTTGGGCCCAGCCTTGAGTTTGCGTCGCAGTTTTTGCAATATATGGAGGCGCAATTTTTTGGAAGGCGCTGGTATTCCACGCTGATCCCAGGGCTCTGCCTCACGAACGCTAATCACCGTACTTTGGGTCACAAAGTGTTGGCGGCACACGTAACGACCGCTCGCATCGCGCACTTTACTCCAGCGACTGCATTGCTTGCCCTCCCCTGTGAATGCGTCGCAGCGGAGTCGAGCGTCCATCGCGGCATCAAATCTAATGGCGGGCATGGTTTTATTTAAGTCTCTTTCGATTTTCGTTTTTGAAACAAGAGAGCCCGTCGATTTAATAACACTTGGGTCCCCTGCATCTTTGAAAAAGAATGACAGAGGAGCAACCCCCTTTGTATTACGAGCTTTGCGCGGCGCCCTTTTCCTTTGAGTTTGAGCGCGCCAAGCAGCATGTGGATCGCGTGGAAAAACTGCTTCGAGCCAATGACTGGCCCCTTGGCAACGACATTGATGTGATCCAGCGTCATGTGGAGTATAGGCGCTGGTATCCTGCCGAACGCGCCCATGGAGGAGATCCCACGGCTCTCGCTTATCGCACACTGGCACGCTTGCTGACTTACGATGAGATTCGCTACGCACTCGAGCATATGGACAGACTCGATCCATGGTCTGGCCCCGATGATTTTGGGCCAGATCCCTTTTTGGAGGAGGTGGTTGGCAGCAGCAGCGAACGCATGACCATTGAACGCGATGGCTACAACCTCAGTTTTGGCACGAAATCTTTGCTGGAAAGCTTGAGCGATGCTGAGCTGGCGCTTTGGCGTCAATGGGCTCCCTCTGCAGCGCTGGCCCCTCTGTGGCGCTACATGGAAAATCGCATCACGCTGCAAAACCTCATGACACTTGCACAATCTCTTTTGCGTAACCAAACTACAGATGCCAAGCGTATGCGAGCCTTTGGTGGCGTCGGTCAGCGAATTGAGCAGATCTATCAGGCACTGGTTGATGTGCCCCGCCAGATGCATCGCGTTGAAGAGGCTCTCATTCAAGGAGATGCCACAGTGGTTGCTCCTGAAAGTCCCATTGCATTGAATGTGGCTGGCACCTGGCTAAGGGCATACTCGGGCTTTTTGGATCGCATTCAGGCTCGACGACTCAGTGCAAATCACGAGGCAGACTACCAAGTGTTGGTACATGGAGGAGGAGCAAGAGCAGAGCGCACCAAGTATCGCCAATCCTATGCGCTTGCTGAATTTGCGGTGGATGATGGACTGGACCAGGATGTGGCCAACTCTTTTGTTTGGCCTTTTATTCGCCAAAACCTCTACCAACCTGCGCAAATGGATGCGTTAGTGGCTGAAGCCAAGGCAGCGGCAGCGGCAGCATTACCCACTCCCGTCCAACAGGCAGATTACAAATTCCCCAAGTTGGATGCCATCATTCGCTCTTGGCTTTACGCTGGAAACCTAATGGACTTCTTGGGGCGTTCAGCAGAGGGATTGCAAGCGCTACAGCGTCTGAATGAGGCAGCCAACGATTCATTTCGCATCAGAGCCAATGGTCTTCGCAATAGTGGCGGACAGATTCCATCTTTTTTCAGATTGGGCGAAAATCTTGTTCCCCATGCGCGTGATGCTGGCCCTTGGCCTGGCTACTGGATACCCATGGAGGAGACTGAAGATGTACTGCGCCGCGTTCAGCTGGGATGGCAGCGCATTTTCGATAACCCAGAGGCTGAAACGGTGGCCACTGATTTCCCACAACAACCGCTTTGGATTGAGCGCGTTCAGCAACGTTATGTGCTGGACCAACACAGGCGAGAGGAGTTGGTGCAAACGATTCGCGATCCAGGCGTGCACCTTGATCGCATCACATGGAAAGACAATTCCTGCTGGCTTGATAGCATGATGCTTGCCCTGTTTGGCATTGATACGGCACCACCAGCCACTCGCTTTCTCAGGGGTAACGTACGTTCTGCCTCGGTGCCCATTGTCAGGCTGCACATGGACAATGGACAAGAGTATGTGGAAGAGCGCTGCAGCGCTGAAGATATGCAGGGATTTTACGATTTGCTCATCACAGACATTGTGCAGCTCCAGGCTGATCCAGTGGCTCCAAAATGCGTGCTGGGCATTCGCAGACTTTGGAACAACTGTGCCATTCATCGTGTGCCTGACCGTGACTACGGTGATCCTGATGCAGTTATCAAATCGCTGATCGATGCGTTTCAGCTGCAAGACGTGTGGCAGTTGCAAGAACCTGATGAGGAACTCGATTTACTTTTCGGACCTGATGCGACACTCGCCATGCAGAACGAGCAACTTGTCATTGATGCACGACCCACCCAAGCTGGCAAGGAAGTGTTTGCATATTTTACCACTTGGTCAGTAGGCTTTCGCTTCAAGAACAGAGCCAGCGAGGGAAGCCTTACGTTTCGTGTGGAGCAAAGCATTGCTGGGCATCTAGGCTATTATTTGGGTGCAGTGATCATGTCCGCTGGAGGGGGGCATTTTACCACGTATGTGCGTGACATTAGCAAAGTGGAAAAGCAATGGACGTACATCAATGTGGCATCAAATGGACAGAACTTTACGCATACATATGAGGTGCTCCCGCCTCACGTTTATAACCTGACGCGCGCAAACAGAGGTCAAGAAAAGCCAGTGGTTTACCTGTACTTTCCCCTCCCGTAAAATTAGGCGGAATTGAGTAATAAATCAAATTTGATGTGGGGTGACTGATGTGAACGGAACGAACGATGCAGGCTGTCCTTCGCAGTCGCTATGGCCATGCCTATGTGACGGGGGCCCTTGATGATTTGCATGCCAATCGCGCCCATAGCGAAGTCATTGCATTGGTGGGCTTTGATCCTGCTCAGCGCGGAAGCTGGGCCAGTGCACAAAAACTCATCAGTGGCGAGTTGGAGGAGAATGGACAGCGCATCCGTCAGGGGCTTGAGCGTCTGGCTGGCCAAGGATATGGGCGAGTGATGGAAGTCATCTCACGAGGGGGCATGTCGTTTGGATTTGATTCTTTTCGCGATTTGGTGCGTCGATTCCGCGAGGGCCTCGTTAGTGTGGCTCTGGAGGGATGGCGCGTGCTGGTAGATGCGCTGTTGGCAGCCTTTCGCAGCTTTTGCAATTTCCTCTCTCAACTCTTTGAGGGAGACGAGCAAACACTGGCCAGCATTGAAGAGCTAAAATTGCAGGCTGACACACGTCAAGGATGGCTTTCTGCTCCGCTGCAAGCTCTTTCATGGCTCTGGAACAGTGCATGGAGCTATGTGCGAGTGATTGCCTCCATGATTGCTGCAGCAGTAGATGGCGGAGCTCAGTTCTTGGGTTCCGCCATGAAAGCGTTTGCCAACATTAGTGTGGTTTCACCCATTCGCGCAGTGGCTCGCCAAGGCCTAGTGCTTGTGTTTCTCGCTTACAATGTCATGCAAGACACGCTGGTGATTGGCAAGCAGAATCAGCAAGCCGTCCAAGAACACATACGCGCTGCCACTATGCAGTGGCCTCAGTACATTTTGGATTTGGCTGCCACACTCTCATTCGGAGCGGGCCTACTCACCAATCCACTGTTCACTCTCATGAACACTGATCTCTTTCGCATGCTGCTGGGCGTTGTCGCCACTGGCCTCTCATACGTGTTGGATGGGGTTCTTTATGTGCTTCGCACGCTGGCCGCCTTTATTCGAAACCTCTGCACAAGCGCCATACACACGATTCAGCAGTTTTTGCCCACCATTATCACCGATCAGATGACTTACATCAACAATGTGGTGGGCAGGCTGGCAGCCCAAGTCTGCGAGATGCTGCCCGTCCCCAACTCTGTGACTGGAGTGGCTGATGTGTTGGGCGAAAGCATTCAGGCATGCGAGGCACTCCAAAAGGTCACTGCTCCTTCCTCTCACCTTTATGATGTGCTTGAATATGCACTTGGGGAGGCGCGTGCCTTTGAGGCTGAACAAGTGGCGTTCAAAGCCTCGGTGGTTCCCACTCTACAAGCTGCCCATGACAATGCCCGCATCATGGCTGCCCAGTTTATGGGCGAACATTTGTTTGAAAGCGATGTGGAGTTGCGCGCACGCTGGGCCCTGCACTCCACTGGCTACAGCTACGAATCGTTTTTGGGGCGTGTGCAGGCCATTATTACGCTGCTGGATGATGCGCTTTACGGTTTTGTAGCTGAAAAACTGGATGACACAGATGCCACAGTGCGTGATATTTACAAGGTTGCACCCACCACTGGAATGCGCAGGCGCAAACCAAACACTGTTGTTGTTGTTGAACAGCAACTCATTGGCAATGATTCAGTTCCCAAAGGAGTTACGCGCGCAGAAAAGATTGCCTATTGTCAAGAGCGCATCATTGAGCTGCAGAGGACTGATCGTCGATATAGTATTTGCAAAGAACTCATCGAAAAGCGCATTGAACCAGTGATATTGGAAATGCACAAGCTGTCAGATGCGATTCGCGTGCCCATTCTGGCAAAGATTAGAAAGTCTGCGCTTTTTGAATTGGACTCTCACTCTGGAGTTCAAGGATGGAGAGATCACATCGATAAGCTGCGCGCTGCCGATCCTTGGCTGCGTGCATTTAGTGTGGTCAAATTTTCCTTGCAAGCCATGGCAGTGGGTGCCGTTATCTATTGGGCTGCCCCTTGGATCAAAGCGCAGATTGTGAACGCCGCAACAGCTGATGCCTGGAAGACGGTCAATACATTATCTGAGCGCGCTGGACTCACTGCTATCACAAAGGATGATCCTGTGCAATCGTTGCTGCTACGCAAGTACAAGGAACTGCTGATTGCAGAGGATAAGCTGGAAACCATGGATGTTGAAGAGCTTCGTCGTGGATTTAACATTTATCAGTGTGCCGTCATCGATCGTTATCAGTATTCAAGCAACATTGACGACAGCACTAACATGCAATTCCAACTGGCTGTCAAACAATTGCTGGGATCTCGTTTCAACAAACCCTATGATGCAGTGCTTCATCATCTTGAGGTGAAATTGCCCAAACTGAATCTCAAGGAATACTACGAGAGACGAGTGGACGGGGACGACGCACTCATGGCAATCGGTAGTGGTGGTGGTGGTGATTTGATTGTGCAGCAGACCAAGCAAATTGTGGGAGCGCTGTACGAGCGCTACGCGGAAAGAACCGGAGGCGAAGTGCCCAATTCCACGTGGGACACGGTGCGTGACATGATGGCCAAAGTGGTGAAGATGCAAGGCGAATCGATTAATCGTGCCTGGAGCTGGTGCTATGAAAAGGCCAAGAGCAAAGGCATGACTGGCTTGGATCTGCCTGACTTGATCAACATTAGCAAACTGCTGGAGAATGGAGTGGGAGGCAACACTGCCTACGTTGTGTCGTGGCTGTCCATGGGCATTGGAGCTGGTGTCATTGGCTATACGCTCTTTCAAATGATTTTGCTTGTGATGGGATCAATCGCGGCAGGCATATTTGGAGGTTTGCTGGGATCTGATACTGTCACGTTGGCCTGGCAAAATGACCGCACACCTAGCCTTTACAAGTGTACGCTATCTCTGGTGGCTGCCGTTGCGTTGCCCGTGCTGGTGGTACAGCTTGTGGCTTGGATCTCCATTTTTTGTGGTGCCTATTTGGTGACCGCTGCGGTGGCCTCTACATTTGGATTTGGCGCCATTGTGCTGTCAGTGACAGCCACCGTTTTTGATACCGTCTTTCGCGGCGCACGAGACATTATTGCTTTGTCACGCCTTCCGCTCTCCTCGCTGTTGGGCTATGGTGAATTGGACAGTGATCCAGATGACGAACCTGCCAAAAGGTTCCGTCGCGAATACTACCATTGGTTGCGAGATGTATACCCTGCTCCTCCCAATGCCATTGCTGGACTGGCTGAGGCTCATCGACTGGAACGCGAACACCTATGGCAAGGGACAAGGCACGTGGAATCAACAGCAGTGCGTTCGTTGGCTGTAAGACAAATTGAGGAAACCAAGCCAGCAGCAGCAGCTGAGCCTCGTGCTCGCGTTCGCTCTCGTCATATCTTGACCAAAGAGCAAGAGGCCAGATTGAAAACTATCAACGAAAGGCAAACCAACAGAGGGGCTTCACTCATGACACCGGAAAAGTACCTCGAAGAGTTTGGAGAAATTCGTTAAAGCTCCTCAGTTTGCAGTTTATTGGGTATCAACCAAGCAGTAGGCACTCCAACCAGTGCTGGAAGCGCCACATGACAAAGCAAAATGAGCCACCATAACGAGGACCAATCGCAAGGCAGCACGGTGCGCACGCCAGCAGCATCAAAGATGAGGGCTCCCGTCAGAGAGGAAGTGAGTCCCGCAAAGTTCTTGAGACCAGCTTGAAAGGCAAACACGGAGCTTTCCATGCCTCGTGGTACATTCTTGCTGAGTAGCGTTGACATGGGAATGTAATTAAGCATGCCAATGGCAGGCTCCATAATGGCTTCACCCATGATGTAGGCCCAGGCATCGGGTATGCCCAGCGCAATGTTGGCACGCAGCACTAGGATCAGGTCAGACGCACCCGTTGCGCTACTCAAAAGGGTAGTGAGAACAAATACGATTCGAAAGCGCACTTTGCTTAGCGTCAACTGATAGGCTAGTGCGCCCAACAAAGATGCAATGCTGCCAATTATGCCAGCCACGGTAATGTAATAGGCAAACGAAAAATGGGGGCCTCCTGGTAGACAATCTTCGGCTGCTGTGTAAAAGTAATCCATGGCAGAACCTAGGCGCGGACTGCTTAGTGTGGTGACCACTTGAAAGAGTGCCACACGTGCTAAACTTTGAGGTAAAATGAAAAAGGCTGCCACAATGATTGAACTGGTCAGCAAGAGTGCCAGCGCGGCTCCCACGGCAGGGTCCCACACGTTCACAAGCACAGTGACAATGGGCGCAGAAATGCCTGTAAATGCAATGAGCGCCACCATGCGTCCATTTTGCGGGACTAGCGTGATGCAGCATCGGTCTTCAGTGTGCTTGCGTTCTGGCAGCCATCCTGCGACAGTGGGGCCAAGGGGTGCCGCGCAAAGACCAATTAGAATAACGAAAAGCACATTAAACTGGCCAGCATCAGAGAGGGGTCCCACAAAGAGGAGGGCAGTAATGCTACCGGTAATTTGTGCAATCTGCGACAGCGTAACAATGTCAGATCCCGATTCTGGGTTGTCTCGCATCACGCCAGAGTAATAGCCTTCCGTGAGCAGGTCATAAAGACAAATTTCAAATTGCACTCCCATCAAGCAGAGCACAAGCCCAGCCACTGAGCGTTCACGCAGCGTCAGCAACAGAGCAGCAGCGCTCAAAGATCCAGTCATGAGCGCCGTGAACAGCCAATATCGATTGTGATAGCCACCTATGCGAATTCCATCAGCCAGCAGGCCAAACACTGGCTTCACAGACCATGGAAGATGCGCAATCATGCTCAAAAGCTGCAAATGTGACGCATCGGTGCCAAGTAGGTCTTTGAAAAGGGGTAGCGCCACACTGCTCGCAATGGTAATGGCCAGTCCCTTGAGAAGGAACTGCGTAAATGCCAAAAATATGAGAAAACGCCAGCCAAAGATGCGCAACAATCTTTGATGATAACGTTCTGGAGCAGCAGCTACTTGTTCATATTCTGCCTCTCCAATGAGATGATTAAATGATGGCTCCATTTTTCACTCCGTCTTTTTAGTTTTTTCTTTCAGCTGGGCAATGTGCAGCACCAAGTATGATTCAAGAGCCCGACCCTTGGCTTGCTGCTCTTGTAGCCAGTCAAACCTGACGCTGTCCCGCTTGGCCACTGCAATGGCGTTCTCCACTTCTTTGAGTGCCACGCGTATTTGCATCAACTCTGTTTGGGCCATTTTCAGTTCATGGGCTTCTTGCATCGAGAGACCCTCTTTCTTTAGTGAGAAGATTCAGTTTCATTGATTACTTCCTTCACTGGAAGCCCCAGCATTCGTATCACTGATTGGGAAGGAGGTTTTTGTGCCCAGCTGGTGAGATATTTGTTTTTCAGACGCAGTATCCCCAAGAATACTGGCAGCTCACAAATGAGCAAGTGTTTGTCCCTCGTATGCCGATATGTCCTTCTTGATCTCTCGGGCAGCATGACGACGTGTCGAAGTAATTTGTAACATGACGGGGCCACGTTTTTGTTGGCAATGTCACAAGGTAGCACATACTTGTGCATCACTTCACCATGGCGTGCAGTGTAACTCTTCACTGGTAATGCCGTGTTTTGCACAAGACAAATACGATCTGTCGTCAAGTCTGGGTGATCACCCTTTTCCAAAAACAGATGATTGGTCCCTGTCACTCGACAGCACTTGAAATGTTCGCATAAACGATCAAGATCTAGGTATTGTTTCCCAATTTCTCCTGCAGTACAGTATTTCTGACAGGCAATGCAAGACATTAAGCGAGAGAGACCCTCTCTTTTATACGATGCCAACTCTTTGAGCCCAACCAGCTATGGCGTCTCCCCAGCGTGATGCCCGATCGATTCCCACAATGGAGCTGGCCACGCGCATCCAAACGGCAGGCAGAGCGTGCAGCGTATCAAAGGTGGATACTTTGATGCCATTGGCATAAACTATGCTGCCATGGGGACAATTGAAGCCAAAATAGGTTTGCGGCTCACTTTCACGCGTAACGCTTTGCACCTTCACTGGAACACCGTAGCTAGAGTAGAGTACATCTTCGTTTGGGCGCAATTCATCCGCACGTACCAATCCTCGCTCACGTGTGTACACGAGGTGTGCCCCTGTTACGCGCAGCACCCACTCTCCAATGGCTACATCATCGTTAAAGAATGTGGCTCTAATCACTAGACCATCCTTGACATTCTCCAGCACATGGGGAACGCGACATGGACCGGGGTCTTGCATGTCTAGCACTTGGTTTTCGTAGAAAATAGTGGTATCCTTGTGAAAGCATTTGCCACCACCACTGGAGGGAGCTGTGGTGGTAGAAGTGGTAGCAGTGGTAGTGGTAGTGGTGGTAGCTCCAAGAATCTCGATATTGGTGCTGGCAGCGTTCCAATTGGAACAGCTATTGATGGATTGGTCTTGTGTGCCACATGAACCACTGCAATCAAGGCTGCCCTCGCAAAACATGAGGCTAAGCACGGTGGGACTCACTGGGCCAATCAATCGCCATGACCACTGCTGGTTGTTGGAGGGGCTCGTGTAGGAAACACAAGTGAGTGTCAAGGGAAGCGTCACTGTGGGTGCCACGCATCCTGCACTCTGCGATAGCGTCACAGTGTATTGCTGAGCAGCAGCCGCAAAGGCCACGAATAGAACGAAGCAGACCCTCATGGATACTAGCGCTTTGTATTGTGGTAGCTGCCGATCGGTAGTGCGTGAGCTATTACCTTGGGCGACACCAGCCTGTTGCCTGGGTTGCTACAAGGTAGATCACCCACAAGACGAGCTCATGCAATTGGAATCACGTTGGGTTCGCCTTGCAGACTTGGCTACCGCCCATTTTGCAGGAAACATGTCCATGGCCAGGGGCTTTCGTGATGCAGAAGCATCACATCATTTCAATGGAGGACCAGAGCTATATGCTAGCATCATGGCTCCATTTTATGCACTTGTCGCAAAGAAATGAACTGGCAACTGTGCGACTTTTTCGAATTGGGAGGCCGCATGCTACTCACTGAAGAACAGGAACTATCACTGCTCAAGATTCGCCATCGCCTAGTGGCTATGCATGTACCATTCATGTATGAAACACAAGCAGAGTACAAGGATCGCAAGCGAGGACGCGAGACTCAGCCTTGGGAACCCGTGCTCATTCTGTGGAGACCACTAACCAGGGTAGAATTAAATGTGCTGGGTTGCTAAAGGGGCAGTCATGTTTTGCATTGGAGGCGATGATGTGTACGCTGCGGCGGCCACAAATGAAGCCGATCGCCTGGCTGGCGGAGGAGGCTGGAACAATACGAATCCAGATGAGGAGCCCCCCGAGGAGATGGACCAAAGCGATGACGAGGCTGGTGGTGGTGGTGGTGATGGTGGACCCACTCCCGTTGTGATGGGCGATGCCGGAGATCGAGTGGTGGAAGAATTAATTTTTCCAGACCCAGTCCGGACTGCATTAATTTATGACCCCGATAGGGGAGGGGCGTGGTTTCATTTTGAGAGAAAGCGCATTCCACATGCATTGCAGACACTTCCTCCTCAAGTGCTCAAAGCCATGAGCAAATGGAAAGAGGCTGGCGAGCTATTGAGCACTGCCATTGCCCTGCGTCCAGCCATGCCTATGCCTGTGCATTCGTCACCACTGCTTTCGCTATTGGACAATCAACACTTGCCAGATGAGAAACCCGAACAGATGATGAAAAGGCCCCCCACTTGGCGTGCCAAGTACACGAGTTGGGCCAAAAGCTGCATTCAGCTTTATGAATGGAAAATCATGGCACTCGAACGTGTGGTTACGCTGCATCCGAGCATGACCAATGAGGTGCTTGAGCAAATCGATACGGAATATGAGCGCCAATCTGGAATCATGGAGGAAAATCAAAACGCTGAGTTGGACACGCTCTACGAGAACGCTGCAAATGGCTCAGCCAATGCGCAGGTTACGATTGAGCGCTTCATTTCGCTGCTGGAAAAGTATAGCATACAGTTCATACATCTGCTGGAGTACGAAATCTACAGCCTTTTGGTGGCTCCTTACGGAACTGCCATTGGCCTCGATTGGGTGCTTACGCCCCTCGATACTCCATCGCTAGATGCATGCCAAGCATGTGATAAGTTTACAGCAGCAGAAGTGGTGCGTGATATGCGCTCATTCCTGCGCAACAAGTACGCCACTCGTGCCGCCCAACAAGCTGATGAAAATGCAGAGGTTTCTCGTTTCAAGCCCCGTCTTGAACTTCTCTATGATGCCACTGCCCCAGAGCCTGGCAAAGGGGAGCATTGGAGAGGGTACATGCCTCGTGAGGTTTTGCTTGATTATCTGCGGGCCATGGATGTGGATCAGAAATTGCCTCAGTAAAAGACTTTTTCATTTTTCCATTGCTGGCCACAGTCCGAGAATGATCCAATCATTGAGTCCTGCGTAGATGAAAGTGGCTGCGCTGCCAGCGTACAGGCGGGCAATCAAATTACCGTGGCTCCCACTGACTACCACATTGCCATCAAGGCTAATGATTCGAAACTCATCTCCAGGCTGCAGCGTGCTCGCGGGGGGCAGGACCACATCATGCGTGTTGCGGAAAACCTGAGTGGGCGAACTGTGCGGTGTAAGTGCAGTGGTTCCACTGCCGCTTATACTCGTAAATCGAGTGCTGTGTCTGGGAATGAAACAGCTTTTCCCATTGAGCGTCACACCCAAAGATTGCGCACTCACCGAGTCGGGGTGAATGGATAGCGCGAACGAGTGATTGGAAGATGTGGGTTTAGCGTTGGCACCAAATACAATAGCATCGCAGACACCATTGTGTTGGGCGTCACGGCCAATGAGTACATAGTTTCTGGGCTCAGGCTGAGCGCCCACAGAGAGCAGAAAAAAAACACAAGACCCACATCTCTCTTTTTCATTCTCTTGGATGCCAGCGTGTGGGAAAAGGCTCAAGTGAGCGTCCCTCGCCATTAATGCGGCGCTCGTCTTGAGTGGGCCTATAACGACCTCCCCCGATGCAATGCCAATGGATGAGACG
>Ga0302281_10001433_pt1 | contig 17213 bp, 16 predicted proteins | sample III_Fen_E1_2_FD_198762 | JGI IMG/M metagenome (GOLD analysis project Ga0302281, IMG submission 198762) | Peat permafrost microbial communities from Stordalen Mire near Abisko, Sweden - III_Fen_E1_2 | ecosystem: Environmental > Terrestrial > Soil > Wetlands > Permafrost | place: Sweden: Abisko...
GCAAGCGATATTTCGTCCTGATCCGGCGTATGTCAGTGATGTGCTGAATGCCCTCAGCCTGATCCAATCAATACCATTTAACAAGAACAATTGCTCAAGTTGTTTTTTCGCGCTGCCTAAGTACCGCCGTGCCGGCTGTTTCCAGTTGCTGGGTCTCAGAGTTGCCCCGATCCTTGAATGCCGAGCAGGTCGAACAACTCCTCAAGAGCTGCAATCGGACCAAACTCTGTGAGCAACGCGATTATGCGGTGCTTCTGTTATTGTCGCGATTGGGGCTGCGTGCCCATGAGGTGGCGGGGCTAAACTTGGAAGACATCAACTGGGCAGCCGGCGAGATGCGGATCCGTGGTAAAGGCGGCCGGGAAGAGTCGTCATCATCCTCTCCTCCTTGTACCGGATGACCGCGCAATCACCCTCACGGGTGATGATTACCTCGTCGAGACGCGATATACTGTCGCTTTCGTGGCATAGGCCGCCCAAGAAAGAAAATCACCCGGACAATGTCAATCCCAACCCGTCGCACCTGATTGCACCACCATTCCCTCATTTAACGCTTAAAGCCGTCCCTCAATTATCGTGCGCACGCTCAATTCATACATCAACGGTCATGGCATTAAAACATTACTTCCGTCGTCGGGATCAGATGTTTTGCCATCCCGGCGAATCCTGTTTTTTTCTTTCGGATCATGGCACCTCCTTGGATGCTACACGACAAATTTCTGTAAAAGATTTGACTTTTCAATCCAAACCCGACGTCATTTGTACAGATAAGCATGGGCCATCGGCCCGACATATTTCAAACCGCCCCAAACCAAAACGGCAATCAACAAGAAAGCCCCGAGGCAAAGCCAGAACGCTCGACGCACTTTGGAGCGATCAGGCTCTTCCATTCCCCACGCTATCCATACCGTGATCTCGTAGAGCCCATACAATGGCCCCGCCATTAGCACTTGTGTGATGACTTCTGGAGTGGTTAGCAGCGCACCGAGAATTAAATTGATGACTATCATATAGCGCCACATGGCCCGTAAGGTGCGATAACTCAGCACGCCGATTTTCACCAAGGCCAACAGCACGACTGGCAGTTCAAAGCCCAACCCCATGCCCAGCATGAAGCGGCACACGAAGCTAATATATTCCTCAGCCCGCCACTGGCAAGCGCCAAGACCGAGCCATTGCGAATACATCTGCGACGCCGACAATGCAACCGGCATCAGAATAAAATAACAAAAAGAAATCCCAATCAAGAAAAGGGCACCGCCAATTATGAGCGCCTGATACATGTATTTGCGCTCTTTCATTCGCAAAGCAGGAAAAATAAACTGCGCAAGGAAATAAATGAGGAATGGCGATGCCAGCGCCATTCCTGCGTAAAACGCCACCTGAAATGCAACAAAAAAACCACCCGCTGGCGTTAGGTTGACCAAATCAACGTGCATCCGCTCGATTTCAGCAATAGCTGCCGGATCATTGTTGAGACGCCAACTCAGCACTTGGTTGCCGCCAACAACAATGGGTTCAACAACAATTGCGGCGAAGCGATTGGTGCCGAATTGCAATGCTATTTGTTGTTCTGCTGAAACTTGAAAATTCCCCAACCGGTTGGTGCCAAAGCTAACACTGAGAACCTGATTGGTGCCTGGCCAACTGACTTTAGCACGCATAAGAGGCCATTTAATGGCCCCGATGACATAATTAGCGCCAATCAAACATATCAGCATGGCTAGCGCCACAGTCACGGCGCATTTCACTAGCATCCAGCGAAAATCTTCGAGATGCTCAAGGAATGTTTTAATCGGCCCGCCTTCGTTCTCGGATTGTTCTGACAATAAATCGGCCATGAAATTCTGAAGCCAAAAAACTTGAACCGTTACAAAATAACTTTCACCTCCTCCGCTTTGACCTGGTCCGTGTGCGCTAGTGGCGTTGCCGACTTGGTAAGCGGAGCATGTGACTCAGCATTCCGGATTTCATCAGTCACTTCGCGTGTAGCCTTCTTGAATTCTTTAATTCCAGTGCCGAGACCTTTGGCAAGCTCGGGAAGCTTCTTCGCGCCAAACAAAACTAAAACCACTACCAAAATCAAAATGATCTCCCAGCCACCAAAAAAACCAGCAAGCATCGCGCTATTGATATTCATTTTTTGTACATTTAAATTACTTTTTCATGAATAGCTAGTAAAGCTAGAAAATGTCAGCAATTTCGCAAGGTGGTATGCAATGGCCTCTTGGGCTGTCACCGAGCGGTTGAAAACCAGTCAGCGGTGAGCGATTCAAAACCAGCCACCCTGCGGTAAGGGGTAAGGGATTCATATCAGTTTCGTTTTTTCGATCAAGGGATTTTTGCTTCGAGTTAAGATGAGACGGGGCCGAGCGGCGAGCCTTAGCTCGCGGCCCCGGCGGTCGGAGGTTCGCTGGTTTTTCTGTCCTTCCCGGTTTCCCGGGTTACCACTGGGGCTGCGGCAGGGTGAAAGGAGCGCCGGCGTTTTGCCGAGGCGCAAGACAGAATTTTTCCGCCGCCACCTTCACCATCCACCATCAACAAAGTGAGTTCGAAGGTCGGACTGACTCGGGCGGGTCGGACCACAGGACCATCGAAGTCTCTAACGCCATCAATTGAGTCCGCTACTGGAACTGCCTGCGGGACCTTTTTTTCCCCAGCGCACACTCATATTATTGTCACTTCCGTCACGAAGATTGATGAAGCGATTGGTGTAGCCCGCACTTAGCGGTTCCATAGCGGGTAATAAGCCATCAATTTTCGGAATAGCAAAATCCTTCGGCGACAGAATCTGACTCGCCGGGGCATACAGAAATCGTGTGCGCGTGATAAAATCGTTGTAAGGCTGTCTGATTGCCAGCGGACGACCGGTATTGGCGTCAATCCACCACTGCGTCCTGCCCCGTTCAATGAGATGGCAATCGGCGTTACCGAGTCGAGTTTCGCCGACATAGTTCAATGCGGGTTTGCAGGCCGCTTGCTCAACCGTTTTGCGGGTAAGCCCAAACGGATCACAAAGCGAGATGTTTAATTGTTGCATTTCCTTTTCAGGACAAACCACAATATTAGTGATATGAGTAGAGTCTGTGCAGCACCACCAGTTTTGACCATCGCAGCCGATGGCAAAAATGTTACCCATCAGCATTATGTCCGCAACATCGGCGTAGTACCGGTCGGGCTGTTGCCATTTGAAGACTGCGCTCTGCGCTGTCAGACTTGTAAACAAGTCTTTTTTTTGCCGGGACATAGTGAGGGTTTGAACCTGCTCATTGATGGAAATCATCTTCGCCCGCTGTTTCTGCATGAACTCAAGTATTTCCAGCAGCTGTGGCTTTTGTGGTTTCAAGGACTTGTCAGACTGAACTTCTGGGGAAGTTGGAACTGGTACTTGGCGACCTAATGATGGCAAGGATTCTGAAGTTTGTGTGGGATTGGCGTTCGCTCGGACCGATGCGGCGTCCCTGGTCATGAATTTCCAAGCAAAGCGACGGGCCAAGTGGTGGTCTGGAGACTGAAAACCATCCCTGGGATAATCCGAGCGCGTTTTACCGAGATTTCCGCCAAATCCGGAAGCGTCGTTCACTACTACCTGATGACTTGTGCCTGAACCAAGATGAACGGGGATGCTAAACTCATGTTTTTCAGGATCATAGCGAGGAAACTCGACGTCCTTAAAACCACCCGATTCCCAGTCAAGCTTCGACGAAAACGGATTCATAGGACGATCAAAGCGCACCCGCAGTTCTGAGACCGGTTCAACGGACTCCGCACCGTCCGACGGGAAAACAGAGACCACCATCGGGCGTGAGTCATCTTGAGCCTCCGCTTCCGGGCTCGAAACAAATGCAGACCCGGTGACGCGCTTGTCGGGCAACGGTGCCTGACGCAACCGCACCAGAGCTGCCGTGAGCAGGTCGTCACGCTTGCCATCAAAGGCGCCGGGTGTTGGCACAAACGGAATTTGCGGTTGAAACCCGCGCTCATCCAGCGGTGTGCCGTCGGGCAAATAATCAATCCACAGCGGCACGCTAACTGTCATTTCGAGCGGCAAGTTGATGATCTCAGGATTGCCGCTGGAACCGCAGGTATGATCACCCATTATCAAGACGTCCGGATCACCGCTCATCATGCCAATAAACGATTCATTGCTGCTCATGCACTTCTGGCCGATGAGCAGAACCACCGGACGGTCATATTGCCACGGACCAGTCGGTGCAACTATGCGCTGAAACTTTTGCGTCAAATTCGTGTGGTTGGGGCCATTCCGAAATTGACTGTAAGCGTAAACGAACTTCTGTTTCAAGAAACGGCCGGCAAACTCCCCAGCCTGGTCTTCACTGCCCCCGCCGTTCAAACGCACATCTATAATCAGACCGCGGGTGTCCCGCATTTGTTCCAGTGCCGCCTGGCATTGGTCCGAGACGTCCGGACCATTCCACCCACTGATGGCAATAAATCCAATCTTGTCGCTCGTAACGGCCCATTGCACATCATGTCCCTGGTGATGAAGGGCGCCCAGAATGGCTTCATGCGCGGAAGGATTGGAATTTGCCGCCCGCAGCCGGTTGAACACAGGCAAATTCTCATCCGCCACCGTCAGCCAGACGTGCAAATCATGGAGTGGTTCGAGCATTTCGGCGCAGACTTCGGCAAACTCCAGTGTGGACTTGCTGGCGAGCGCTTTGGGGCGATATTCCACACGCAGCTTCGCCCAGTTCACTTCCGGACGCAGTGTAAACATGGCATACTTGCGATCAAAGACCTCCCATAGCTGATCAAAAGCAGCCTGCGCCAAGTCAGCCGTTAGGGCGGGCGGCGGCTTGAGGGCCTTCTTTTCAAAATCAGGAATGTACTTTGCGGTCCGCGCTGCTATGTCCACATCAAAGAAACGACGTAGGCCGTCTTTTGTATCCACATCCAGCGTCATGTTCTTGGGCTCGGGAATCATGGCTCTGCCTCCAGTTTGCCAACTGGATGTCATCTTGTAATTGGCGATTTGGCGAATCCGGTAAATGAGATTGGTGTCTCCGTCTGCAAACACGGTGTCCGCTGGAAACAGATGTTTTATCTCACCGGGGTGGAAACGCAGCCAGATATGCGAGATGGCTTCCGACGAGCTGGTCATTAAACAAGTCAACTCACTGTTCTGGCGGGGAATTATAACAGCCCAAAGTGCCCCGTCGATACCATGACCGATTCCCAGTTCCGCAACACCGGTTTCCACGTGCAAATTCCTGCCCACTTCAAAACTAAAATGGGAAAGCCTGAAAATGTCTGAGGCCGTGAATTCCCACGACCTAGCCCGCCCTGGCACAGTGTCGCCAAGACTCAGTTTCGACGGATATTGCTGTAGAAGGTCAACTCCATTGTGCGGTTTCGCAAGGTCCGTCGTCGAACTTTCAGTGGCACCGCATTGCGGCAAGGCTAGCACTGTTAAGACGAAAAACCAAACCAGTGCATTGGCGGTCGCTAAAGTCCAACATTTTGGCAATTCTCTACTCATAAGCTGAGGTTCATGATGTGGAGACAAGCACACTGTCAATTAGACCGTGCCGTCCCGGCTTCATCACAACAAATGCAATATTTCCTACTTGCGTCGTTTGATGGGATTTGATTTGCTTGCATCAGCATTTAAATTCTTTACCAGGCTTCGTCAAGCGCAAATTCAAACATATCTCAAGACTAACTTGTGGATTGGACCACAAAAGTGAACCCGGTCACCACCAATACAAAAGCATGGCTTTGTTCGTCGTGTCCCTTGTCTGCCGCTTTCGCTCTGAATCACACGCGCCATTTTCCAGCAAAATCCAGAATACCGCCGCCGTGGCCAACGTGAATAATCCACCATCGAACCAAAACGCCATGGCCATAGCCAAAGCGGCGGCGCGACAGGCCAACTTGTCTTCTCCGTCAGCATTCACACCTCTGATTTTGTCAAGACGAGGGCGACTTTTAAAGCACATTCCGACATACGTCACAAAACAAAGCAGCCCAGGAATTCCCAACTGCGTTCCCAGCATCAAATAATCATTCATGTTAATGGCCGCGGCCCCGTTTTCCGGCGGTGAATAATTTTTCTCATATACATCCACTGCATTATCCCATCCCACCCCAAACGGATGATCCCGTATCATTTGCAGCGCACCGCACCACGCCACGACCCGGTGTTGCGCGGAAGGTCGGCTGAAATCCAGACGCTTGAGATACCATAGATCCGTGTCCGCCGTAGAATGCCAGAAAAAACACACTGCCGCCGTGACCACTGGAATTCCTGACAGCACCCACCGCCATTTCAATTTGCCATGCGCCTTCGCCAAGTATAAGAGACCAACCAGCGTACCCACCCACGCCCCGCGACTGTAACTGAAAAACAATCCCACCGCCATCATCCCCGCCGCAACGCAAAGAATCGCTGATTGCCAATTGCCAATTGCGGATTTAATTGAGGCATAAACGCAAAGCAGCCGATTTCGACAACCGATCGCGAACTCCCGACCCGGATTTTGCATCTCATTTTCTCCGTCGGCCATCTGCAATCTTCTATCTCTCATTAACAATCCAACTGCTAATGCCAGGCCTGCCCCCATCAACATGCCATAGGTATTCGGATTATTCCAAAGCCCCATCCAGCGTGGCCCATGATAATTTCCTGCCATATTCAAACGCCAGCACGCCGAAAATGCCAGCAGCGTGACCAAACCGACCAGGAAATTTACGATTACCGATCTACAATTTACGCACTTCGCATGGTTTTCCCCACCTCTAGTTAGAGCAAAGCTCACCCCCCTGCCCAGCGTCACCCCCGCCAAAAGAATAATAGCTCCCGAGGTTTTAAAATCTTCCACGTCACCGCTGAAATATACGATTATAGCGACAAGTAATAAGCCGATCAACGGCCAGTTCTTTTGATTGAATGTCAGGAAAATAAAAGTGCCGCACCAAAAGGCAAGACAAGCCAGCAACATCCGTTGCACAGACAGCAATGCCGCTTCCAACTCGCGAAAAATGACGCAATAAAAATCCAGCGCCTGTCCGAACAAACACAAACCCACGATAGCCAACAGCAAAGCCAAAAGCATGGTGCCGTGGGCGCGGCATAGCTGGATTCTCATTCAAAATCAAAACAGCACTTTGTCAAGAGTGCCTTATTTCCTGCCGTCATTCCAGGAATATGCAAAGGCGACGGCATTTGAGACAACCTTTATGCAGCGATACTGTTATTGCCCGATCACGCAATCAGGGGCGCGAAGCATCGCGAAGTGCTCAAGAAATAGCTTGCGGTGTCCACACATTGTATCCATTTCCTTGGCAGGCAGAACCGACGCGTCAAGCCCGCCACAGATGTATCGCCAACTGCATTTATTACAATAAGGAACCTTCTCCCACCGCCAAACATTGCCTGCGAATTCCAGAAATCGATTCCGTAGGATATCCGAAGGTGTTGTTGCCACCTCAGAGATAGTGGTCCAAGTTTGAGCCAGTGCGGGGGACTGCCGATATAGTCCGACCCGGCCTTCCGCATCCAAAATTAAATTAATTCCCGTGGAAATATTCAATTTGGAGTGCCATCCTCCTTGTCGCACGAGCAGTGACAAGCCGGTAAGCGGCGAGAGTACATCATCGTAGTATGGATACTGCTTGTAACTGCGAGCCAACAACTGGCAATAATCCACTGCGTCGGGCAATTCCGGGAAACCGGGACCAAACTGGTAATATGGATTCTGCGACACCAACGGCAGGGAAAACCCGCTGGCATAGTTTTCGATAAGCAGCTGTGGAATTTGCTCATCAAACGCCTGAACGTTCCCCGCATGGACATACCACTCGATTGGTGTGCGGAAACCCAGTTCCGAAAAGCGGCGCAACACGCCTGCGTCGACCGGCGTCAACTGATCCGGCGTGCAACCCTTTGTCCAACCGGCCGCAAATCGAATCCTGACACCGGCATCAAAAAACACCTCCATCTCCGCCGGGTGAAATTCCCCGAAGGGCGCGATCAATTCAATGCCAACGATTTCTCTGGATCGGTCAAAGGTCTCGCGCAATGTCTTAGCCAGGGCGTAAACGGCGGACCAGTCTGCGGAAGCCTGGTCGAAATGGATTATAATTTTGGATTTTGCTGGTCCAAGAAACTCGGCCAAGGTGACCAGTGCACGGCCAATGCCGTCCAAGGCGGTCGCTTCGCAAAGCAAATGAATTGAAAGCCAAATCGGTGGTTGACAATCCGAATCCCATGCCGTGGATAAAAGGGAATTGACTCGTTTGACGGTTTGTTCCTCATCTGCATTGGGCACAACGTCGCAAGCAACGCGTGCGGACTTCTCCAGGATACGCAAGGCTTTCGACTCTGCGACCGAGAGGAAAATTGGATCGAAATGCTGCAACCGCGATTTTAAACTCTCAAAATTCATACCACCGCCTTGTCGTCTGGAGCCATTTTGGCTTTATTGTAAAATTTTTCAAGAAACAGGGAATTTTGCTCCCCGTATAATACATCATGCACGCGTTGACCAACGCGGGCGAATATCCGAGCGCATTCACATGAGTTTGCATGACGTCGATACACCTTACCTGTTTCCTCCAAGTTCTCCGCCGGGCATCCTCCTCCACAGACTTTATTGGCCACGCAGTGTTCACAATCCTCCTCAAGGAGTTCAGTCTGACAACTGCAATCCAATTCAGCACGAGCCATTTCATCGAACTGTTTATAGATATTGCCGATGCACCAAGTCTGTTCTGAAACCTTGTTCCAACGGTGACACGGCCATATATCGCCATGAATATCCACCAGCGCCATTCCCCTGCCGGCCCCGCACAAATGCTGTGGACGTTTGTTTTGTACCACACCTTCAATCGCCGCGTCGATTTCATGCACACGGATGAAGCGGTCGTGCCGATATCCATTGATCACGATGTCGCCCAGTTCGGAGTATTGATGTTCAAGCACGGCGAGGGATTCTTTGGACCATGATTTCGCATCCGCCACTCCAAATACGATATTGGTATAACCCAGGGATTGAAAGTAGCGATAATTTTTGACGATGGAACCTGCGGATCCCGGCACCACAGTGCATCGGGCGGCCGTATTGGGGCGGTATTCGAGGATTTTTGGCACGGCCTTTTCCACAAGCCGGGCAGATCCCTGACCTGAAGCCATCGGGCGGTTCCGATCTTGAATTTCGGGAATTCCATCAATCGAAGTGTGAAACCCAATGTCCCACGTTTTACAAAACTCGACCACCTTATCGGTTATTAATGTTCCGTTGGTAGTCATTCCAAAATGAATCCTTTTGCCCATCTGCCAGGCGCGGCGTTTGCCAAATGGCACAATTCGTTTGATTTGATTGAACCGTATTAAAGGCTCGCCGCCCATGAAATTGACCCTGAGATCAGTGAAGGGGCCAGAGGCATACAACAGCCATACCAGCGCATCAAAGGCCACCTGTTCTTCCATGTGCTCGTTCCATTTTTCCTTAAAACAGTAGGTGCAGCGGAGGTTGCAGGCCACCGTCAGGTCAAGATCCAAGGAAGTGATTGGGGTTCCAGTGTTCGGCGTGGCATCAAGATTCAAACTCCGTTGAGCAAAGGTGCATTGCGCCGTTTTTTTGGATAAATTGTTTGTGCCCATAAGATGAATAATTGCATGATATCATTAAGCCAGCAAGCGGTCTTTGATTAAATTACCCGTTTACAACCCGACATAACTTTTAGCGCCGGAGCAGGGCATGAAAAAATTGACGCGACACGATTTCAGTTAGAACCTTTCCACGGCCGGTGTTTTATGACTGCGGTTAAAAACACAACGCTAAGCAAGGTCAATGCTCCGATCACAATCCATTTGATATGCTTGCTTCGCCCATTGTCAGTTAGGGAGCGAACAGCCATATCAAACTCTCTCCTTGAAGCTAATATGTTTGGTGGATAATCCCATTTCCATCCTTTATTTTCATAGTTCACTTGCTGCAGGCTTTTGGGAACAAACAACTCATCTGAGGTTATTGTGTTGAATGTTGAACGCGTGTCCTCTAATTTCATCGAATATCCCAACCAGAGACGTCCATCTAAGTATTGGTTCATCGTCGCTTGCTGCGGAACCCACACGGAATCACTAACGTTTGTAAATCCACGCACTTCCAATCTGTAACACAATTCAGGATTGCCATTGGTGGATTTGATCAACCAATCCATTTGTTTCACCATGTATCCATGATTTGAATCCAGCCATATTCGCAATATATTATAGGTTGCATGAGGGTTTTCTATCTGGAAACCGTTCAACGATGTGTTTGTATAATCGATTACTTCCCCAAGGGGGATAATTTTGTATTTCGCCCCGTCCAATATATCAGTCAGGAACAGTCCATTTGCGGGTGCGGGATTAATGTACTGGAGATACGTGAGGCTTGGCGTGGTTATTTCCAGTGCGGCTTCCAGACTTAACCCTGTGGATTTTGCTGCCTTCCAATCAATGACTCCGACTCCTTGAGGCACCCCTTTTGAAATCCTCTCGAAACGACGTCCAAGACCAGTTGCATACACATCTCGATTCGTTTCAACACCAACCATCCTTGGGGATTTCACATTATTACTATAGTCAAATATTTTGACTACTATTGTTGCATCGAATGATTTTACTTCGTTTATGGCCTTCTGGACCTGAACGATGGCATCCTTATCATCAATACCCCCAGACACCGGAAGCTGAATTAACGCCAAAATCGCCAGCAGCCCCATCAATGGTCTGCATGAGAAATGTCTAGCGACAAGCATATGCCGATAAAGAGGCTGGCTGCCAAACGCGGACACCGGCAAAATGCCCAATTTCATCTGGCAACCCTCCACACAAAAACCTGATTATATTTGCGACCGGCGTTTTATGGATAATGACCGGGCGTATTAGTATGCACGCAAGTGTTTGTTGTGCAATTGTTCGTGGCATCGCAAAGGTTGTCGTATGAACAACTGTTTGTAGTGCACGAATGGATTTCTGAACAATGATTGTCCTTCGTGCAGGTATTCGTCCCACCTTTTGAACCGCATGAATCCGATGTGTCACAAGTATTGTAATTTCCGGTGCAATCATTTTTAGTGTAACACGTATTGCTTGTTTCGCAAATATTGCCATTTGTGCATTTATTGCCCGCAGTGCATGCATCCGGACTTCCATCGCAATTATTTGCTTTTGCCGGCTGGCTATTCATTACAGCTGCGCCGGCAATTCCCAATGTCAACGCTCTGACAAACCACCGCCTGGACATCACAGAGCTGCGAGATTGCTGCTCTTGCTTGTCTGCGGCGTTTAGCATTTTCCCGATTTCTTTAAGCCTGTCCGTGTTCATAATTATGTTTAGATGACTATTTGTTTTTCATTTTCTGAATTTGATGTGCTTGATTTCAACACAGTTGCACGGGGTTTGGAAGAAGAATGGTTAATCATTTGCGGACATTGTTAATCATTTGCGGACAGTTGACCGCTGCGAGGGCTAATGGAGGCGGTTGCAGCGAGGGACAGGCGCCCGTCTGGCTTTTATATTGGCGGGTGAAGTTGGTCTGCTGTTTGTAACCCAGACAGGCGGCGGTTTCCTTGATGGAGGAACCGTCGCACAACAATTCAAAGGCGTTGTGCTGGCGTTGATCCTGTAGCCAAGCCTTGGTGTTTTTGCCCATGTGCTTGAGGAAAAACCGATGCAAGGTGCGCACAGACACACCGCATTTCTTCGCCAGCACCGAGGCTGACCATTTGGTTTCGCGCGCGAGATCGGGCCAGTTATGGATGTCTTTTAGGCGGTAGTTATTCATGCCAGTTCCTTAAGAGTGATATCCATATTGCAATGCGGGCAGGGCATTTTTTCGCCAATGGCGTGTGCGGGAAATTCAATGTGTTCTTTGCAAAAGAAACACGCCATTCTGAGGAGGTGGGGGTTGCGCAGGGTGATGGCGGTCTGGCAATGCGGGCAGGGAATTTTCTGGCCGACATTGCGCTCGTCAAACCGGATATGCACTCCGCAGGAGGAGCAGGACATTTTCCGGAACTTTACGGCCTTGGCCTGGCGTGCAGCCTGCCATTGCCAGAGCATCGCCGCATAGCTGCCAAAGAACAGATACAGGGGCAGACTCCCGATGATGAAGCCAGTCGCTCCACGCGCCAGGTTTAACGGATCAGTGAGACTGCCGATGCAGGTGGCTCGCGAATGGCAGTGCATTAATACCAGTCCTACGCTATATACGACGTAATCTGTAGCCAGCCACGCCACCCACCCCAGTTGAAGGCTGGTTTGGCGTCCGAAGAGGCACAGGAGAGCTGCAATGAGTTCCAAGATCCCCACCGCCAGCACGGCATAGCGCACAACAATGCCGAGCATGGGTTCCGGCAGGGACAACGCCGGATCCGCTCCGGCAGCGGTTATAAAACGCATCAATGACGCCGCCAGCAGGATTCCCCCGGCGGAATAAATGAACAGCTTGGTCCATTTCATGGCTTTATTCTTCAAAGATAAAATGTTCCACCGCTTCAGCACGAATGCGTTTGCCCGTCTTGCCGATAAAACGGTGTGTTTCTGTCGGAGGGGTGAAGTATTTAACCAAAGCGCCGTTATTGAGCGCATTGGCTTGAAACTGCTCAAACCTTTGATCCTCATACTCTTCTGAGCCAGCAACAATCAGAATCCTGGGGCGTTGTTTGAGGTATGGCAATTGAGAAAAATTAGGCAACTGGCTGGGATTAAGCAGAATCACACCTTTCCAAAGTCCGGGAGTTTTTTCGACTAGTTCGCTCAAATATTTGGTTTCGGCGCTGGCGCCAAATAGATAAACCTGCTGCGGATCAATTCCTGGATCCAGCCTCAAATCTTGATAAAGTTTCAACACATTGGTTTCCCAGTGTTCAATGGAGTCAGTCCACCACCGGCGTTCCACAATGGCGACATAGGCTCCGCAATCGGCGATGGCAGACTGGAACATGGGCCCGTGTATGGCGTCCGCAGTCACCGTATCGGTGATCACCAGTGGATATTTTTTATGTGGGTCCACCGTCGGCGGTGGATAGATGAGACAACTGACCCCCGGCCAGTTAATATAGCTCCGGAATGGGGGCACGCGCTTTGCCTCGCTGAACGGTTGGTCCGAATAGGCCACGAGAGACTGCAATTGCCGCGTGGCCAAGTCATATTGCCAGATGCCTCGGGACGGTTCATTGCTGACACTACCGGAAAAACACAGCTTCCCCCCGGCGGCAGCGGATGTAAACCAGTCGGCCTCGCCATGCTCGCATAGGCGCGATTTGGTGGCATCAGCTCCATTCGCAAGGACAATTTGTTTATGGCCGGATTGGTTGCCCAAATAGGCAAATTCATTGGGGCCAACCCACTGGGCATCCTGGATGAAATCGGTTTGAACGAGGCGGGTTAAAGTGCTTAAACCCGCCTGGGGGTCATATCGCCAGAGGGTCGTGTCCGGTCCCGTCCGGCTGCTGATCAGGAACTGGTGGGTGATCGGGGAATAAGCAAAGCTCGTGACGTCGTTTATCGGTGGGGCAATCCAGACCAACGGACTGCCGGGTAAGACCAGCTTGTCACCAAACCATTTTTCGGCGAGGTGGTTTTCGATTTTCTGGCGTTCCGTGGTGTCCAATGCGCGGTTATAAATCAACACCTCCGCCAAATCTCCATCCGAGGATGCGGATTGCCGCGCGTCCCCATCCCTGACCATTCGCACTCCAAATTCAACGGGCGCATCCGGCGTGTTCAGGGGGAAATGGGACGTTCCTTTGAGCGTGCCATTGACAAAACCTTGCTGGTTGGTTCCATCAGATACCACGGACAAAAGATTCCAGCGGGGAGCCACCGGGGGAAACCAGTTGTCGGCGGCCATTCCAGCCGGAAGATAAACCGCGTTTTCCTGATCGCAAATGCCAAAATACGCGCCTTTGAGTCCCGCATTTCCGAGGCTGACAAAAATGGCTTTGCCTGCCGCCCGGCGCATGACCGTAAAAACGGTTCGCGGTATGGTGCCGCTTATTCCCAGTGGCTTGCCGGTCTTCAGGCCGGTGGCATTGGTTACCGAAGGGGAGGAGGCAAAGTGAAGTGTGCCTCTTCCATTCAAAGCTCCCCGACTGTTTGCAGCATTGAACACGGGGGGATGGCCATCGGGTATCAGGTGGTTGTGGCTGAGGCTCAAGTCGTTCAGCCGGGGCACTGGCGTTTGATCTGTTTGTTGCAAGGTGGAAGCATCCAGCCAGAGCACCAGCCCATTGGTTGGCAAAGTATCAAGCATGGCTGGCTTTTCGGCAACCGGTGCCCCAAAGGAATTTTCATTGAGGTTGCGGTGACAAATACAACCATTCTGCAGCCAAGCAACCTCATTGGTCCCGACTGTGGTCAAACAGGAAATATCGTCGTAGCCCGACAGTTGGTGCAACGACCAATGTCCGTTCGCTTGCCTTTCGGAATCGCAGAAGATGTTTCCCTGTTTAATGAAGGCAAATTTGGATGGCGTAAGCCACGTCACTTGGGAGACCGTGTTTTCGCCTACCTTCAATTCCACGGGTTTGGTTTTGGCATCCAGTGCATAAACTACCAGTTTGTCCCGGATCGTATAAATAATCGTGCTGTCGTCCGGTGCCCAGGCCCAGGCATGCAACTCATAGTCATCATGCCAGCCGCCCAAGCCATCCAGTTCAGAAACGACTTCTCGCGGCTGCTTGTCCGTGGTATTGCAAAGGTACAGGGCGCAACCCCGGGTTGCCATGGTGGACACATAGGTGAACCGGCTGCCATCATGGTTGAATTGCGGGTTGCCATAGAAGGTGTTGACGGCCCCAAAGGCGGCAGCGATTTCCCGGCGGTGACCACCGGCGTGGCTTTGATGCACCCACAATAACCGCAGACCAACCGCAAGCACCACTGCAGTGCTGATCCAAGCACCCGGCGAAAGATTCCAGACCTTCCGCATCCAGCGAACAGGCTGGCTGGCAAAACCTTGATGCCATGATACCCAAGTTTCAAGCATATTCTAGTTCACTTTGCTGATGTTCCAAATCTTGAGCGCCCCGGCTTGGAGCGGGGATAGCAGTTCAACGTGGCCATCCAGCATTAAATAGTTGTAGCGGCCATCATGGATGCGGGCTTTATTGGTGTGCATCACTTGCTCCAATTGTTGCCCAGCCCCGCTCGTATCGGCGGCATCGCCAATGACCGACCAGCGGAGGCCTTTTAAATTATTATCCGAGCTGATGAGTTCGGTCAAAACCACGGTGTTCGCCGGAGATGGGATCGCGGATCGCTTGAGCATGGCCAGGCAATCCGTGTTCGTCGCGGCAGAACGAACGACCGATTCCCCCAATAATCTGGAAATGCTCTCCGGATTCCAGATCAACCCCACGCCCGTGGCGTTTTCGGGTCCGAGGGGCCAGTTTTCATTCCGCATATTGTGAGCCGACATGGTGTAACTGCGAGCGCGGGCATGAGGCAACCGGTCCGAAGGGCAATGAAACAAGGGATCCATGCCGTTCTCCACCAGATTGCGGGGCAGATATGGGGCAATCTGTGCATCCCAGGTGATATCCTGTGGTGCCACAATGGCCGGAGGAAGCGTATCGCCATGATCATTGCTGAAACCCTGCATGGCCTGCCCCAAAACCACGAGATTGGCCGCGCATTTGGCAGTGCGACCGCGCTCGCCGAATCGGCTCAATCCAAAGCACGCCAGCAAAAGTGTAACCAATCCGATCACGACCATCAGGTCCAGCCGGGTAAAGGCGTGTTTGGCTTTTGTCAAAAATAAAGGGTTCATCTTTACCACCAAAAAACAGGATTGCCGCTGGTTGGGTCCGTGCGCACATGCATCAGGGGAAATTTGAGCCATTCGACATGGCCATCTAACATGGCCACATTGCCACCGGCGGGCATGGTTTTATCCAAATGCGCGGTTTGATGCGGTTTCGGATAGCCGCCCTTGATATTGACGTAGGTGTTCAGCCAGCGATGGACTTCATCGGCATCGTGCGGTTGCGAAATGACAGCATCGGCCATGAATATGCGCTCGGATGGCGACGGGGGTGGATAGATGATGCCCAAGTTGGTATCGGACATGGATTGGGGAGTCAGGCTGGAATTTTGGTTGGTGGCCAGCACGGTGGCGGTCCCCGGAAACGTCATGGCGTAACCGACCACCCGATAGACGTTGGTTTGAAAATTCCAGAGGTTCATGTTGTCCTGATCAGAAAACCCCGAGCTGGCACAATAGAAGATGCGCTGGATGGCTCCATTCTGAACCATGGAATCTCCCACTTTCCAAGGCACATCCCAAGCCCATCGTCCCGCCGACACTTGGGGAAATTTGTCACTGTTGGAATCCGCATACATGCGCAGCGACAAGGCGACTTGCCGCAGATTGTTCATACATTGAATCCGCTTGGCCCGTTCCTTGGACTTGGCCAGCACCGGCAACAGCAACCCCGCCAAAACGCCAATAATCGCGATGACGACCAGAAGTTCAACCAGCGTAAAGCCGCTATAACACCAATTAAGAATCTTCCCTAATGGCGTGCAACCCATTGACTTCACATTGAAAGCTGAGCTTTTTTTTCCCATACCCGAGCAAAACCTTTAAACAATGTTGTATATTATTTGTCGTTAAACTTCCTATAAATTGCCGAATCTCTTCCATAAATTGCTATTTTTGACCAAAATCGTCGCGTTTGTTTTTTGGAAAGTTATTCAATTTTGACTGGATGGCAGTGGCACATGGTGGCGGAACCCCAACCCCGGCGCGTCAGGTGGGTGAAACCTTGGTCGTTTTACTGCATTGCTACTGCACTGTTTTGCAAGTCGCTTATTACGAATGCATTGCGTAATGATTCCCGAACTCCGAAGTGGGTCATGAAATCGAACCGACCTGTCGCGAGCCCATCGTTGGTAGGGCGCGTCACTCCGTGCGCGCCGCTATTGACATCCAAGTCAGCAAGCCATCCCAATCGCCACTTTCCCACTGCTTTCCTGAACACTTGATCACTGAACACTGAAAACTCCCCACAAAACCCCCGAAATATCACATTTTACATTTTGAAACATCCAATCTGAAATCTGCAATCCTACCCCAACCCCCAACCAAAACCACCCCATGCCAACCGACCCCATGAACCCCACATCCGATCCAGCATCCCAGCAACCAGTCACCAGCATCGCGCCGCCAGCCCCCGCCGATCGCAAACTCAG
>Ga0302281_10001440_pt1 | contig 17173 bp, 4 predicted proteins | sample III_Fen_E1_2_FD_198762 | JGI IMG/M metagenome (GOLD analysis project Ga0302281, IMG submission 198762) | Peat permafrost microbial communities from Stordalen Mire near Abisko, Sweden - III_Fen_E1_2 | ecosystem: Environmental > Terrestrial > Soil > Wetlands > Permafrost | place: Sweden: Abisko...
CGTCGTCATACTTTGCAGGTAATGTGGGCGTTGGGACCTGGTTGCCAATAACAGCATTTCAAGTCAATACTGCTGCCAACTCTTACGCTAACACCTTTGTTGTTACCTCTAGCGGCAATGTGGGTATAGGATCGGGGGCACCGCAGGGCGCGCTTGATGTGGAAGGTGGTTCGGCTGCGGCCAATACCCCTGGTTCATCTATTAATATTAACGCTCAAGATGCAACAGGTCCTTCTGGAGAAGCTGGTGGTAGCATAAATCTGTCGACCGGGTCTGGAGCCGGCGGATGGAGTAGTGGAAACGTAGCCATAAATCTCGGTAACGGGAATTTTCAATTGTCCGATGGCTTAACCAGTAGCTATGTTTCTTCAAGTAATTCAAGCGCCATTCCTCCTTCTGAATTGGCTATGGGTAATAGCTGGTCAAACGATGGGAATACTTCATTCCTGGAAGTTTCGGTTGCAAACGCTGCCAGCATGGCTCAATCCGCATACTTTGGAGCCGTCTCGATCACAGGAGCCGGTCATTCTCCAGCTTTAGTATGGGGCGAGCAAACTGGCGCTAGTTCTTATAGCGAGCGTATGCGACTTGATCAGAGCGGGAATTTGGGTATCGGCACTTCTGTTCCCGGAGGCCAATTAGATGTAGAAGGAACCCAATATCCAACCCTGTTTTATGCGAGGGGAACTGACCAAAACGTCGGTATCGGTTCTCTGACTCCCGGCCAGGCACTGGACGTGCAAGGCACGGTAAGGGCCTTGAATTTTGTTGGTAACGGGGCAGGGTTGACAGGGATCAATAGTTCAAACTATTGGATTTATAGTGCCGCAGGCAACATCGGCGTCAGCACCACCCAAGCCGTGGGCATCGGCACCACCTTCATCGGTGGAGCAGGCGAAGCCGCACTCTCCGTCATGAACGGTAATGTCGGCATCGGCACTTGGGTACCGGCGCAGTTATTGGATGTAAAGGGCACCATACGCACAACGAATTTCACCATGACCGGTCAAACACCTTTGGTGGGATATGTGTTAACTGCCAGCGACGACAGTAGGAAGTAACAATGTCGGCATCGGCACCACGACACCGCAAGGCGGATTGGTTGTGACCAACGGTAACGTAGGCATCGGCACCTGGGCGCCGGGAAGTGCATTGATTGTACAAAACGGTAATGTGGGTATCGGCACGACAGCGGCGGTGTATGCTTTGCAGGTATATGGAACTACAGGTTCAGTTTTTAATACAAATGCGCCGTATACTTATACAAACAGTTTTGTTATGGGTGGAGATACTGGTACTCAAAATTCAAAAGTAGCAGCAATTACTCTTAAAAGATTCTACTATGACCCCACTGGCTATGCCGCTGAAATGGCATTTTATAGGGATGGCGGCGCATCTGGCGGCCAGATAGCATTTTCTACAAATCCGGATTCAGGAACAGGAAATCTTCCTATTGAAAGAGTTAGAATTACAGCTTCTGGCAACGTCGGCATAGGAAGCTGGGGCTCGAATAGTCAGAATAATACATTTTCCGTGGTTGGTAATATTGGTATCGGGACAAACCAATCATCCTCATTTATTCAAACCTCAGCACCTAATGGCGGGATGATCGTTCAGGGCAATGTCGGCATCGGCTCTTTGACCCCCGGCCAAGTGCTGGACGTCACCGGCACCGTGCGCATGACGGGCTTTACTATGAGCAGCCAATCCCCATTGGTGGGGTATGTATTAACTGCCAGTGATACAGCTGGAGATGCGACATGGTCATCGGCAGGAGGGATCGCAGGTTGGACCGTTTCCGGCGGCAATGTCTATACCACGACGGGAAGTAATAATGTCGGCATCGGCACGTCCATACCCGGCGGTGGATTAGTTGTGATGAACGGCAATGTGGGTATCGGCACATGGTTACCAAGCGCGGCATTGAATGTCATGAGCGGTAATGTCGGCATCGGCACATGGGTGACTTCATCTACGTTGAGTATCCAAGGGTCCATGGCCTCGGCGGTTGTGACCAAAACTGGCGCATACTTAGCATCAGCCAATGATTATGTGATCCTTGTCAATGCGAACAGCGGAAGCGTGACCATCACCCTGCCGGCGGTGGCTAGCGTGCCCGGTCGTGAATATATTATTAAGAAGATCGATTCTTCTGCTAATTCCGTCATTATCCAGGCCAATGCTTCCGAATTGATCGACGGCCAGAATTCTGTCACCACTACTTTGCAGTACCAATCGTACACCATTGTCAGCGACGGAACGCAGTGGGATATTATTTAGCGGTTGTTATTTAAAAATATTTCAGAAATCGACTCTTTTTATCTATTTGTTTGATATAATTTTTATAAGTTGAGAAAGTGTTGCATCCGTGTAATCTTTTAGAAGGAGACATATATGAAGAATATACTTTTAGGGTCGTTTTTGATATTGGTTTTTCTACCCCAAATATCCTTTGGGGCAACCCAACCAACAAATGCCGCGCTGACAGCTTTTAATAATCAACAAAATTCTGAGGCTGCTGATTTTTTTGGGCAACAGGCATCTGACAGATCGGCTTTTATCAAAGCCAATGCGGCCATTGTCGCCAAACAGGAACGACGATTTAAGAGATTGAAAGATATAAGTGATGCTCAGCGCAAAGGCCTGTCTACATCGTCGATTCCAACTCCGCCTAATGAAGACGCTATTTTTGCAACGTTTGTATCCAAACAGCAGGGTGAGAAATTGGCTTTCTTGGCGAAACTGGCCCAGGAAAGGCAGAATTTCTTAAGTTCCCAATAAAGTTCAGTTTTTTTCTTTATAGGTTCAATCTTCCCTCTTTAGCCTCTTACCCTAGGCGTAGTTACGTTTTTCTATCTATATAAAATATATTAAAGATTTGTTGTTACCCTCCCTTTATTAAAATAAAATAGAGTGCTAATTCTTTTATTTTGGACGGAGTCTACCTAAATGAAGCTGTTTGATAGATTTAAAAAGATCATTGCCACGATCATACTGACCGCCTTTATCCCATCTCAGGCATGGGCCCAGGGGATCACGATACCCGCAGGTTCTGTTTTAAATCTTCATACGGGACAATTGACCGTTCCCGGTAATATCACTAACGCCGGGACTCTTTCTACTACGACGGGGCCTATCGCATTAACCGGTAATTGGGCCAATTCAGGCACTTTCAACTCGGGAACAGGCACGGTCACCTTTAACGGGACAAGTGGCACACAAACCCTCAACAGCGGCGGAGCAGGACCATCGGATGCTTTTTACAATCTTACCCATAATACCGCCAGTACGGTGCAATTAAACAGTAACGCAGTTGCCATTAACGAGAATTTCACCAATACCGCAGGGACCTTCAATGCCAATAGCCAGAACATGACCGTGGACGGCAATTGGGAAAACACCGCCGCATTTACACCTGGGACAGATTTGGTGACGCTGGGCGGCGGCACGGGTAGTACTCAGGATGTTCTTGGCACGACGACGTTTTATGGCTTTTCCAAAGTCAATGCCGGTGCCGCGACACTTATTTTTGATACTACCGGCACACAAACGTTTACCAACAGTTTGACGATGCAGGGCGCCAGTTCTCAACTCCTGACGATCAACAGCACGACGGGCACGACCCAGGCCAATATTGCCTTAAAAGCCGGAGGCTCTCAAACGATCAGCTATGTCGATGTGAATAATTCCAACGCCTCCGGTGGTGTACAACTTTTAGGACGTAATTCCCCTGATCATTCAAATTTTGCTACTTATGATAATACGAATTGGGCTTTTGGTAATACCACCATCACATGGATCGGCGGGACATCAACAGAATGGCAGAATCCGATCAACTGGGATAAGGGCGTTGTACCTGCTGCCGGGGATACGGTCTTGATCCAGCCAGTTGCCGGGCCAGTATTGTACGAACCGGACCTTTGTCCTTCCGGTCATGCTTATACCTGTCAGGCGGTTTCCGTCGGTAATTTAACCATACCAGCCAACGCTTCTTTGACCTTAAGCGGTCAGAATTTAACCGTGGCCCTTGTGTTGCCGGCCGTCGGTGTATTTTCAAATAGCGGCAACTTGATCATGCAGGGTAATGAGACCCTTAATTTGACGCAGGATATCGGCAACCCGGGCACATTTACCTATATCGGTGACGGCTCAGGTAATCCGATGACGATCAGGGATTTCGGAGCGACCGATTATTATAATTTGGTCATTGATGATACCCATACGACCAGAGACACCTTCGTTACTGCCCCCGGCAGTCCGTTGAATACCGTCGGCAATGTAACGGTCACTTCAGGCGCCTTGGATATTTCAGCAAATACCGATACCTTGACTGTCGGCGGCATATTGTCTGAAAATGGTGCTAATGGTGTTTTGACCGCCACTAACGGCAATATCACTGCGAATGGGGCTGTGAATATTTCCGCAGGTATCTTTACAGCCCCGGGAACGGGCAAAAGCTTTACCATTGCCGGAAACTTTGATCACAGCGGTGGAACGTTTACGAATTCCAGCGGTACAGTCACTTTAAATGGTACCAGTCAGACCATCTTGGGGACAACGACCTTCTATCAATTGAACAAGACCGTTGCCAGCGCGGCTCCGGGCCAGCCGTACACGTTGTTTTTTGATGCCACTATTGGCTCCGTACAAACGATCACAAATACTTTAACGCTGCAGGGTAATGGCACTAACAATTTGTTGATCCGCAGTACTTCTCTTGGCACTCAGGCCCATATTGCTTTAAATCCCGGGGGGCTGCAGGTACTCAATGACCTGGATGTTGAGGATTCCTATGCGGGCGTCTTCCCGGCACAAGTGACCTTGGTACCCAACAATTCACATGATTCCGGTAACAACACAAACTGGAATTTTGGAGGAGGTACATTGACCTGGGTCGGAGGCGCAGTAGGGAACCCCACGAATTGGAATATTCCTGCTAATTGGGACAAGGGATTTGTGCCCAGAGACCAGGATACAGTTGTCATTCCTGGCGGTACAGCCAATGAACCGGCGCTATTCTCCGCGGTGACGGTGACTAATCTGACCATCGGCAACGGACCTTCCGCTTCATCTGCAACCTTGACGCTTGGCGGTTACAGTTTATCGGTAACGCCCGTGGGTCCCAGTACGTTTAACAATAACGGTACGCTGATCTTGGAGGGTAATGAAACCTTGACCCTGACCATGGATTCAACGCACGGTACATTTGAGTATGTCGGAGAAGGCGGAGGCTCATCTGTCAATGTTCCTTTGGTGATCGACGGCAGTAATACTCCAGTATACAATAATTTGACCATAAATGATACCAATACCCATCAGGATACTTTCCTTAACAACGGGAATGTGGCTGTTAACGGTAATTTGACGGTGAGCTCCGGTACATTTAACGCCTCTAACGCCAGTTATACCGTGAGTGTTACAGGCAATGTGGCGATCATCAGCGGTGGCATTCTCAATGCTCCCGCATCGACGGGCAATACCGCATTTACGGTGGGCGGCAATTGGAGTAATAGCGGGACGTTTAATCATGACAACGGTTTGGTTACTTTCAACGGGACCAATCAAAGCGTTTTAGGGACCACTACATTTTATCAATTTTCCAAAACCATTACTACCCCAACACCCGAGACTTTAACGTTTGATGCCACCAGCGGTGCTTTACAGACTTTCAAGAACAGTGTGGTAATGAGCGGATTTAACGCGACGGATCTGTTGACGATCAATAGTACTACCACTTCCACTACAGGCACTCAGGGGTTCATTGCTTTAAGCAGCGGCGGCGTACAGGCGATCAATTTTGTCAATGTGATCGATTCCAATGCCAGCGGCGGTCTTTTACTGGTCGGGCGTAACGCTTCTGTAAGTTCACCTACCCAGAACAATACTAATTGGTCGTTTGGCAATGCGACCTTTACCTGGGTCGGAGGCACAGGGGCAGGAGCCACCCAAACGAATTGGAATGTCGCGACCAATTGGAATTTAGGAGAGCTGCCCACTGCCGGAGACACGGTCATCATCCCCGGAGGCACGACCTATGAGCCGGTATTGACTTCCAATGTGACACTGGGTAATTTGACCATCGGTAGCGGCCCATCCGCATCAACCGCAACCCTGACCCTTAACGGTTTTAATTTAACAGTGACTCCTCTGGGTGCAGGCACGTTTAATAATAACGGCACCCTGATCCTCGACGGTAATGAGACGGTGACCCTGACCATGGATTCAACCCATGGAACTGTCGAGTATGTCGGAGAGGGTGGGAGTTCTCCGGCAACGCTTCCGATCACTATTTGCAGCAGTATTTCTCCTCTGACCTGCAGTTCTGCGGTAGCATTTAATAACTTAACGATCAATGATGCTAATGCCGCTCCCGCAGACCGTGATACATTTACAACCAATGGGGCGATTACTATCAACGGAAATCTTTCAGTGACTTCAGGGACATTGGATGCTTCCAGTGTTGCCAGTAGTATTGCTGATGCCGGGGCAGTGACTATCGCGGCCAACGGTATTTTGAAAGCTCCTCCGGGGACTACGAATTCAACCTTTACGGTGGGAGGCAACTGGACCAATAACGGGACCTTTAACAATTCTTCAGGTGCAGTCACCCTTACGACCACAACCACAGCTACGATCACAGGTAACACGACTTTTTATGATTTTTATTCTACTGCGGCAGGTAAGACTATTGATTTTACTGCCGGTAGTGACCAAACGGTCACTAACTCCTTTAACTTTTCTGCCTTGGCGGGTAATTTGATCTCTCTTCTTTCCACGACCACAGGCAGCCCCTGGAGCATTACCTTCCCTAACGGGCCGCAGAGTGTGGGTGAGCTTAATGTGGAAGATTCGGATGCTTTGACCAATACGGTCACCTGCTTGAATTGTACGAATTCCGGGCATAATAATGCCAATTGGATCTTCTCGACCCTTGTCATTAATGTTCCGGCCAATGGGACTACCGTAGGGCCGACACCGACGATGATCGGTATAGCGACCGCCAATGCAACTGTTTATATAAGGGATATCGCCGGTGATTTAGTGGCCACGGCCAAGGCGGACGCTAATGGGAACTTCCGCGTGGTGCTGGGACAAGACCAGGCTAAAACAGGTTTGACGATCACGTCTCAGTTGCCGTCGGTGGTCAACACGACGGTGCCCAACAGCCTGACGCCTTATCTGACCGTCGCGACAACAGCTCCCGGCGATATCACTGGGATAAATGTTGCTGCGACGACGACAACGAATCAGGTCCCTGATATTACTCAACTTAACGGTGTACCCATTACTAACTCGGCTAACACCCAGTTTATCATAGGCAGTACACCGACGGTGGTTGGGCAGGGGGCGGCCAATCAACCGGTGACCGTTCAGGCACTTGATGCCAATGGCAATTTGCTTTTGACGGCCGGCAGCGGTACGGTCACTGCTGGTGGCACGTATTCCGTTACTTTAACGACGCCCTTGCCCAGTAGCACCAACTATCTTTCAGTAACGGTGGGGACAAGAAGTACTGAGACAGCCAGTAGTCCATTGATCCAAGTATCTTTAACAGATCCTTTTGGTGTGGTCTATAACTCCGTCACTAACCTGCCTATTCAAGGGGCTGTCGTCACTCTTTATAATGCCACTACAAAACAGCCTGCCACGACGGGGATCCAGTCTTGTACGGCAACAGGGACCTGCTGTGATATGTCAGGGAATTGTTGTACCGGAGGAGTTTGTACTGCCGGCAATCCGCCCGGCAATCCGTTTACTACTCTTGCGGATGGCTTTTACAGCTATCTGGCGCCGGCAGGCCAGTATTACATTAATGTTTCAGCTTCGGGGTACACCTATCCTTCCATCGTGGCCACGATTCCTGCCGGCCGCAGCGTAGCTACCGGTTCTAAAGGTCAGACATTTACCGTCGGTAGTCAGGTCTTTGAGCTTGACCAGCCCATGGATGGTAACGCCACATTATTACACATTACAAAGAATGCCAATAAATCAGAAGGTAGTGTCGGGGACATTGTCATGTATACGGTCAATATCCAGAATCTTTCGTCGACTGATGCTGTTACCAATGTTTACCTTAATGATCAAATACCTCCCGGGTTTAAATATATTAAGGACCGTGTTTTATTGAACAGCGCTCCCACCAGTGAACCCAGCGGCCAGAGGCCTTTGCTTTTTAATATAGGAACAGTGCTCCCTTCCACAACCGTTATTTTGCAATACCAGTTGGTCATAGGTAGCGGGGTGACGATGGGGACCTATCAGAATACAGCGACGGCCAGGTATATCACCGGTATGGTCATCTCTAATCCGGCCCAGGCATCGGTCAAGATCATTCCGGATCCTGTCTTTGATCTAGGGGACGTGATCGGGAAGGTCTTTTTTGATTGGGATGAAAGCGGCATTCAGAAACCTCCCTATTATGACCCCATTTCCCACGAGACTATTGTTGATAAACCCGTACCTAATGTGCAGATCGTCATGGAAGACGGGACAGTAATCACGACAGATAAGAACGGGCAATTCAATATCCCGGGACTATTACCCGGCCGTCATCTATTCAGGTTGGATGAACACACCTTGCCGCCGGGGGCGTATTTAACCACTGATAAAGCGGTGATCGTGGATATCACTGCCGGTTCAATCACCAAGGTTAATTTCGGAGTAAATATCGATGAGAGCCAAACGAAGAGCAAGGATGCGGTGTTCTTCAATGAAAAGATCCGTTTAACAGAAAACCGTGATCGCCCGGTACCCAGGCTTAATGCTGCTATGTTTGATGTCTCGGCGAATGCCAAGCCAAATACGGAAGAGATCCTCCTGCACAATGGGATCCTGGTCCGTCAGGCGGAGTTTAGGATCTTTACCAACTACTCGCCATTTATCGATAGCTGGCGTTTGGATATCATGGATGCGGATACCAGAAAAGTGATAAAGAGTTTTACAGGGACGCCTTTAAATATCAATGATCCGATTTACTGGAACGGACAGGATGACCAGGACATCATTATAAATCCTGAGCATAAATATTCTTATGTGTTCAGTGTGGCTGATGACAAAAATAACCGCGACGATACTAAAGAGAAGCCGCTTACTATCAGGGACATTAAGGATGATGACATCTATAAGAAAGAGACCACAGATAACAAGGACGTTCTTAAAGACAGGGCAGACCGTTATCGCAAGTGGCTTGATGCCCAGGCTGGCATCAATAATATAGACCATCAGTTAATTCAAGTACGCGGCGAAACTATACAACTTGACCGTCAAGGGACAGATGTTAAGAGCATCCATATCATGAAGGGCAATCAATTATTTATGGATCTTCCTTTGACGGAGCGTTATGGATTGACACCGGAAGAATTAATGGCCGGTGGATTCTCCACGGCGGATGAAAAAGACAATCTGGAGATCATCCTGCCTAACGGGAATTATTCCCTGGATGTGGTCAGTGTTAAGGCCTCTGATGAGTCCGCCTTGCAAAAACCTGTAGAGGTGCCGCAGTCTGTGCCGACTACCAGCTCCATGCCTTCGCGCATTTTGTCTAACAGCTCTCCGGGGACGCTGGAACATTACAGCCGTCCTTTGAAGGTCGGTGATGATTACATTATGTTTGTGGCTTTAGGCGATGCCCAGGTCGGGTATAATATTGACCGAGGCAATATTGAGCCGATACAGGATGCTACTGAGGAGCCCGGCTTCTATGAGCAGGGTAAAGCAGCTTATTATCTGAAAGGTCAAATATTGGGAAAATATTTGATCACATCTAGTTTTGATACGGACAGGCAGCAGAAAGCCTTGTTCAGGCAATTGGACCCCAACACGTATTATCCGGTTTACGGGGATGGGTCTACCATTAATTACGACGCTGCAGACACCCAAGGTCCGTTGTATTTGAAAGTGGAATGGGACAAATCCCAGGCCATTCTGGGTAATTATGCCGTTGATTTTAATGATACGGAATTTGCCGCCTTCAGCCAGAAGTATTACGGCGGGATCATTAATTATCAGTCGGTTGCCAATAATCCTTACGGGGATGCGCGCACCAAAATCGTGGTTTATCATGCCCAGATCCAGCAATTGCCTTCGCACAATGAATTTTTAGCCACCGGCGGGTCATTGTATTTCCTTAAATACAGGAATGTCATTCAAGGCAGTGATACTGTCACGATACAGGTGCGTGATCAGACCACTGGTTTGGTGGTGGCCAGCCAAACAATGACCAACGGGGCGGATTACGAACTAGATAACAGCAATGGCAGTATTTTATTCTGGCAGCCGGTGGCCATGATCGCCCAGTCGGAATCGATCATTTCCAATAACTTGGTCAATGGTGATCCGATCTATGTCGTCGTTGATTATCAATATCAGGTTGCGAATATGCAGATCACAGGCTCTCAGGGGGCCCGTGTCGCCCAGGCGGTCGGGGACAATGTGGTCTTGGGAGGCACCTATGTTCAGGATAATTCCAATGGCCAGAACTATACCCTAGCCGGCACAGACGCAACCCTTCATGTAGACCATGAAACCACCGTCAAGGCTGAATATGCCCAAACTACCTCTCAGGAAACAGGTTCGTATGTTTCTACCGACGGAGGCATAAGCTTTACTCCGTTGATGTTAAGTAGTTCCGTCAATGGACAGGCGTACGGCATCAAAGGCGATACGCGTTTGTTTGATAATATCGGGATAAAAACATATTACAAATGGGTCGGAAATAATTTTGGGGCGACTGATACGACTTCCCAACAGGGCACAGAGAAAATGGGCATGTCGATGACTTTTGACATGACGCCGGTGACCCGTCTGACAGCCAGCGAGGATATCCAGCGTCTATTGGCCCAAAACAACCTGCAGACCTCGACACAGATCGGGGCATCTGAAACCGATACGACCATGGTGCAGATCGTGCATACCGCAGAGCGCCTGACATTGACAGGACAATTCCAGATGGTAGAGACTAAAAGTGTTATCAACGGGGTTGAGTCAAGTACCAATCAAAAGGGAGCAACCATGGCCGGTCAGGCCCAATATGATCTGACCGATCGCGTCAAGGTCACCTTGGGCCAGCAGGTGGATGTTACAAACAAAGGTAATACAGCGACGACTGTTGGTGTGACCGACCGTGTGACCGATCATACGACATTGGCCGTCCAGGATGTCTTTAGTTCACTGGGGTCAGCCATTACCGGTAGTATCACCAACCACCTCACTCCTAAAATAGATCTGACCAATGCCTTTACTTTGACATCATTAAATACAGGCGAAGTTGATAAGACGATCGGGGTCGGGGTTTCAGATCAGTTGAACAAGAAAATATCGATCGTAGGCAATGTAGCCACGACATCTTCATCAATAGGGACAACCACCAATACCGCCAGCGTCGGAACAATTGCCAAGATATCAGATAACGCGACCTTGAATTTGAGTGTCGGCAAAAGCCAGGGCATGACCGGGGCCCAGGGAGCGACCAATGTGAGTTTGAATGGTACCACCCAGATGGGTGATACCACGATTACCGGTACAGCGATGGCCAATGGCGGGGCAGGGGCCGGCAATCAGGGCGCATTAAGTATGGGCACCACGGGTGTGATGCCCGGTTCAAATCCGTTAAGCATAGGGACAACAGGTGTGGCAGCCGCGTCTTCCGTCGGTGTGATCGCCACCACCAAAGTTAATGAGATGACCTCGACTAATGGATCGGTGAATGTGGCCAGCGATACCTCGGGCAGCAAGACCACGACATTTGGTTTTGGTAATAATAGTAAACTTGACCAGGAATTACAGGCAGTGACTGATAATAGTTTTGCATTCTCTCCGGGTACCGGAGTGTCCGATACTTCCAAATACGGCCTTGTCAATACTAATCCAACCGGGCAAAAACTTGAAGGAGATTTCTCCAAACAGACTGCTACTCAGCCCGGTGTTGTTTCGGAATCGAATATTTACGGTTTGTCCGGGGATGTCAATGATAAGTTAGCCTTGATCGGCAGCGTCCAAAGAGGCAAGGTTCAGAATCTCGGCACCAGTCAATCGACCATAACGGATTTCAGTTTAGGATCCGGGTATGTCCTTAAAGATACCGAGTCTGCGGAAGCAAGACTGAAAAACTCGATCAAACTCGAGTTGCGATTGGACAAAGGGATCGGGACCGATAGTTTACGTCAGTACGTTTTCTACGACGCTCTTGAAGGTAAGATCAATGACAATACGACCGCTAATATCAAGGTAGATTATTCCAAGACCTTGGATACTACGACCGGTGCCGTGGCAGAACGTCATGAGGAAATCATTTTGGGTATGGCTTATCGGCCGGTGAATTTTGATAACTTGAATCTTATATCCGAGTATTCTTATCAGGATGGTTATGGCGGAGGCCTGCAGCAAGCGGATGCGTTGAACACCAATGTTAACCAAACCGTGACCCAGGTTTTCAGCGGGGAGGGGGTTTATGATATTAATGATAAATGGCAGGCCGCTGAAAAGATCGCCTACCGTCTTGAAAATGAACAAGATACCGGATTCGCCTTTACACAGACCCATACCTGGCTTGTGATCCATCGTCTTAATTATAAAATTGACCGTAATTGGACCATTAGCGGTGAATACCGTAACCTGGTACAGGTTGAAGCTAAAGACAATAAACAGGGTATTTTACTGGAAGCTACCCGTGACATCAATGCCAATACCCAGCTTTCCATCGGATGGAATTTTACCAATTATACGGATGATCTGACCAATTTGAGTTATTCGTCTCAAGGGCCCTTTGTGAGGATGACAGGTAAATTCTATGACGAGACACCCGAGGAACGTGCTAGGGCCCGTGCTAAATGGCTGGATGCAAGGATCAGTGAATGGGCTTGGGAATTGATCAGGAAAGAATTAGCTAAAAAAGACAGCAAGATCGTTCTGGAATTAAACCGTATGTTTGTGTTAGCTAAGGAAGCCCGGAAGGCAGGCCGCTTGGAAGAATCCCGTCAGATATATAAAGACATCATTGCCGCAGGACAAATGATGTTTGATGAAGCTTCTGAACATATCCGCTCACGCATTAATTTTGAGGAACAGATGCAGCAGCTTGATAGGACAGCGAGGGATTATTTCAAGGGTGGGGAATATTTGAAGGCGAGAAAAATATGGGAGAAAGTAGTGGATGAGGCTTCCAAGGGTGTGGTAAAATGAGACAATAATGAAAAGAATATTTTATTTATATATATTACTTCTGTTATTTCTATCAGCAGGCGTTTTAGCTCTTGCTGATGAGCCCAGTTCTTCTCTCGACGATAAACCTTCCGTGGATACCGCCGCCAATACAGCCAATACAGGGGGAGCAGCCCCCACATCACCAACGGACGCCACTACTGCTGCGGCTGTTTCCGGCGACACCCATGCCAGTTATCTTTACGACCTAAAGAAACTTATCGAAAAATCCCGTGAGAATATCAAAGAGGTCAATGAAAAAATAAAAGAACAGGCTGTCCTTAAGCGCAATCAAAAGCGTGAAGAAAGGGCCCGGGAATATTATGAGAAGGGCGCCGAGTTGACCAATGAGGGGAAACTTGATGAGGCCCGTGAATATTTTGAGAAAGCCATTCGCATCACCGAGCATCCGGAAATGGCAGGTTATATCAAGGAGAGCCAGCGCCGGCTCAAGAAACAGGAAGACGCCTTGCATTCTCAGGAAAGAGAACGGTTCAATCAGATCAAACAGGACCAGAATGTCCGCAAAGAAGATGTTGAGGCTGCCTATAGAGAAGCGGTTGATCTGTACAAGCAGAAAAAATACCATCCTGCCAAAGACGCGTTTGAACACGTTGATGAAATTGCCCCTGATTATCGGGCCACCAGCAGTTATTTGAAGATCATAGATCAGGATATCATCACTACAGATGCCTTGGCTGCTAAACAGCAGGTGACGGAGATCGCCCGTCAGCAAAAAGAAGCAGAGGCCGCCCGCGCCAAGGAAAAAGCGATGTGGTTGTCTCAGATCGAAGAAAAAGAAAAAGAACGCAAAGAGGCGATCGATAAACAAGCAGAGGATGTTTATGACGAGGCGGTCGTGTTGTATAAAAAGAAACAATTTGCCCTGGCTAAAAAGAAATTTGAAGAAGTCAGCTGGGTGATCCCGGATTATAAAGCTACGATGAAGTATTTGGGACGTATTGATCATGACGCTCAAGAGGAACAGGAGCGTGTTGCCCAGGAACAGCAGAAAGCACTCCAGGAGCAGCGTTGGGAAGAAGAAGTTGAGAATAAAAAACAAGAAGCCAAACGCCAGCATGAGTTGGAAATAAAAGAGCGCCAGCATAAAAAAGAACTCGAAGAGCAGGCCAAGTTCCTATATTCAGCAGCGATAAGCTTGTATGATAAGAAGGATATGGACGAGGCTTTGGAGAAATTCAATGATATTGATAAAACATGCCCGGGGTATAAATCCACTGAAATATATATAGCCCGGATCAAGCAATGGCAATTTGAACAGCAGAAGCGCCAAGAAGTAGAGAAAACACGTCAAGAAAAAGTAGAGCAAGAACAAAAGCGGCGACAAACTCAGATAGAGGCTAAAGCCGTTGCTGTGTCACCTGTGTCACCTGTGTCACCTGTGTCACCTGTGTCTCCTGTGCCTGTTGTCGCAACTTCTGGGCCGGTTGAAGCGATCACACCATCTTCCCAGTCAAGTATGCCGGCGCAACAAGTTAAAGCAGCTGTTTCCCTGGAAGATCAGCAAAAACAAGCGCAGGAAATCGCAGCCCTAGCTGATAGATCAGCACAGCTTTATAAACAGATCGCTAATGTCGCCGACGATACGTCAACTGTTCAAACAGAGAAAAAGATTTCCGAAGTTAACGGGATATTGAACAATTTGAAAGATAGTCAAGAACATCTCTTACAGGAAATGCGCGATGAGCAATTGAGGAGCCAGCAAGAGAAAGAAAAGGCCAGACAGCAAGAGGCTGATAAAATATATCAGGATGGGGTGGAATATTTCCGGTCACATGAATACAGAAAAGCTAAAATTAAGTTCTTGGAAATGGAAAATGTCATGCCTGATTATAAAGCCACGCGCCGTTATTTAAGGCGTATCGGGAAATATTTGCAGGAAGCGAATGTTGAAGCGGTTACAGACTATGAAAAGAAGCAGGCGGCAAATCTAAAACAATTACAGGATAAAGAAAATGCCGAAGAATTGCACCGTGTCCAGCAAGAGCAGGAAAAGCAGTTGTTGATAGAAGAGCAACAGCAAGCTTCCTTAAAACAATTGGCCCTGAAGGCTTCCGCTATTAATGATGATATCATCTCTCTTTCTAAGACCCAAGATTATGCAGCCATGAAGGAGAAGTTTACGGAATTGGAAACCACGGTTACTGCTTTGACGACGCTAAAAGATGAAATGGCCAGACAAAAAAACAATCAGCAGCATGAAAAACAATTGGTCCATGAATCCATTGAACATCGAAATGAAATGATCAAGGCTCAAAAACAAGAAGATAATCAGATCCATGAGTATGCGGCGCAAGGGGGGCTTAAGGAAAATCGTTCATCATTGTCTGCCCAGCCTACGAATGCAGCTGGTTATAAAAACCGTGAAATTATGCAGGAACAGAACACATTGCTCAGAGAGGGTATTGATCGTTATGAGCACAAGCAATACACCCAGGCTAAACTTTTATTCGGTGAATTGGCCGACCAGCAAGATCGCCGGGCTGAGGTTTGGATTAAAAAGGTGGACCGTGCCATTACCCGCGAACTTTTAAGGAGCCAGGAAGGTGAAGAACGTGAACGAACAGCATTTATCGCCGATCAAATAAGGGCTCAACGCGAACTGGCCCTTATTCAGGATCGAGAACGTCAGCGTCAAAAACGATTGACTGAAGAATTGGACCATCAGAAGCGTCTTTACGAAGAGGATCGCCTGTGGCAGTTGCAAAAGGAACAAACGATGAAAACTCAGGTGCGTGAACGCCAGCGAGAAGAAGAAAAGCGCCGTCAATTGGAAAAAGAAGCTCAAAAACAACAGGAAGCATTCCGATTCCATAAAATTAAAATCTTGCCCAAATCACCTGAAGCTAAGCCCCAAGCTCATCCCGGCCCTGTATCAGGCCCCTCAACGCCAGTCGTTGCACAGCCTTCATCTACCATGACACCCCAACAAGTTCAGGCCCAGGTGGATTTTTCTAATAAACGAAAAGCTTTCCTTGATGCTAGGTTTAAGAAAGATCAGCAACAGGAAGATCGTCAAGAAAAGATAAAGGCAAGGGCGGAAAGATTGGCTGAGGAGAAAAAGCATAGAGAAGAACTCTTGAGCCAGCAGGCCCAGCAACGCGAAGAAAGAATTAAGCAGGAACAGATAGTCCGCGATGAAAACCAGCGAAGGGAAGATTTGGAACGTCAGGAACATCAGCGTCAGGCCGAGTTAGAGATCAAACGTGAAGCTGTCCGTAAGCAAATAGAAGAAGGCGTCGAGGCTATGTATCAGGAAGCCATGAGTTTATATAAACAAGGTAACTATACAGCGGCCGCGGATAAATTCAAAGATGTTCAAGATATCCTGCCAGGGTATAAACGTTCAGCACAATATATGGATGAAGCTAATCAAAAATCCTCAGTCGGCATTCCTCAGGCCGAACCAGCCGCGGCGTCTGTACCGTCCGCGTCACCATCAGTTTCTCGTCAGGATGATGTTTCCAAAGCATTAGATTTATTTGATTCGAATGCCAAATAACCCTCAATTTGAAAATCACCTTATCGGTGAGAAAAGTCCGTATCTTCTGCAGCATGCCCATAATCCCGTTGATTGGTATCCTTGGGGTAAGGAGGCTTTTGACAGGGCCTTGACTGAGGACAAGCCGGTTTTATTATCGGTCGGTTATTCTACCTGCCACTGGTGCCATGTCATGGCGCATGAAAGTTTTGAAGATGAAAGCATTTCAAAAATAATTAACGACCATTTTATCGCGATCAAGGTTGACCGCGAAGAGCGTCCTGATATTGACCACATTTATATGACAGCGACCACGGCCATGACGGGCCAGGGTGGTTGGCCGCTGACGGTTTTTTTAACAGGGCAAGGAGAGCCTTTTTATGGGGGCACCTATTTTCCGCCTTATGCTAAATGGGGGAGTTTAGGTTTTGTGGATCTATTGGAATCCATCGTTAAAGCCTGGAAATCAGATCG
>Ga0302281_10001449_pt1 | contig 17126 bp, 13 predicted proteins | sample III_Fen_E1_2_FD_198762 | JGI IMG/M metagenome (GOLD analysis project Ga0302281, IMG submission 198762) | Peat permafrost microbial communities from Stordalen Mire near Abisko, Sweden - III_Fen_E1_2 | ecosystem: Environmental > Terrestrial > Soil > Wetlands > Permafrost | place: Sweden: Abisko...
TGAACCTCCGAGGGCGCGTTTGCAGGCGGTATTGCCAGGTGCATTTTTCCCAGAGCCACTGCTAGACTCGGGCCAGGCGGCAGCGATCTTGCTACTCCATCCCAAGACGCTCCAAAGGATGGCACGGAGAGGGGACATTCGCGCCTTGCAGATCGGCAAAGTCTGGCGCTTCCGCGCCTCCGTCCTCGACGAGTGGATACAGCAGAAGCTTGCCGGTTGATTGAGAACACATCTCGGCCTCTGCCCCGTCTGGTTACACTCTGGGATCAGTCTTCCATTTGTCGCATAATCTATTGGACTTGGTGCGAATAGGTCACGCGGCGGTTTCCACTGATTGGCCAGGCGGCGGTTGCGGTCTCGCCGAGTTCATGTTTTGTATAGCTTGCGGTGAGATCAGAGAGAATTAGTGTGCACTATATGGGCCTGTCCGAAACCGCGTTGGTGCGCATACCCGACGGTCAGGTTCGTCTATCCAGCCCGTTTTCGCTATCTGAATCGGGGAGAACATTGAGAATATTCTTCAACTTACCGCGTGGCTGGCCTTAACGGAGAGCAGGGGCGCGTTATGCGCTTCGCCTGGGGGGCGTTCAACCTGATTGCCGACATCGCTTTCCACAGGGAATCAGCTCTGCTGTCCGCTCGATGTTTAGAATTCCTTTGATAACAATGCATTCAAGGTATATCCTTCGAGCGGCGGGTGTAAAACGATTTCCGGCTGTTCCGTAGAAACGTGGAGAGGGGAGCGAAGCATAGATGTACACTTGGATATCGTTAAGGTCCAGCGCCGATCTTTCCCAGCTTGCCTCACTTATCCCGTCTGAGTACAGCCCAGGTGTCGTGGCACAGAACCTGGCCAGCAATCTCTCGAACGCTGTGAAGGCCGTCCTGATTGAACGCAATTACGTTGACAAGGACTATCGCAGCACATACTACAACTTCTACGCAAAGAAGGGCCAGCGTTATCGCGCGGACTGTGTGCGGCTCCATTTTTTCGATGAAACGGTTGCGTTCGACGAAAACGCGCTCCAGCTTCGCTGCTCGGATACGCGCCTTCAGGATCATTACTTCGGATACATGATCTTGCGACCTACCGGGATCGCGACCATCGGACGCAGCATCTTATCCCCTGATGTACGAAAGGGCGCGAGTGGTTTCATCATTACCGCGCCCCACAAGGTGCACTTGCTGGGCTATCAGCTTTTCGTTGAAGGGTTCCCGTCGATGGATCAGCATATCGACATTTCGGTCTGCGCGCACGCTGCTTGCTGGTCGATTCTCCGCCATTACAGCGAACGGTACAACGTCTATCGGGAGTTTCTGACCCACGACATTACGATGATGGCGCAGCAGTTCAATCCCGGGGGCCTGGTGCCGTCAAAGGGGCTGCAGGTCTCGCACGCGGAAAGGATCTTTCAGGAGGCCGGAACCTTTCCTGTCCATGTGGCGCGTGACATTAACAAGCCAAACGATCTGGCCTTCTACCGGCAAATGATTGCATACGTCGAGTCACGCTTCCCTCTGTTTGCAGCTATGCACATTCGAGGGCATGCGGTGGCCATAGTGGGGTTTGAGTGGCGAACGCCATCCACGTTTGGTTTACCGGGGTTGCGGTATGCCTGGGATGAGGTGAAGTCGCTCTCGGTCGTTGACGACAGCCAGCTCCCCTATCTCTCTGTTTCCACCCAAGCTGGAAGCACCGCTTATTGCGCCCTTGATATCGATGCCTTCATCGTCGCGCTTCCGGAAAAGATATTCTATCCAGCCGACGCTGTGGATCGGCTAGCCCCGGCGCTCTTCAAGCTGGGATCTGTTGTCGGGTTGCCCAAACAAGATGAAACGATCATCCGCTATTTCATCACTACCGGTTCGGCACTGCGTCGCTTTGCTCGGGACCGCGAATCAGAGTTTGACCCAAAGCTTTTGCAAACCATCATGACACTCCCTTTTGCGCAGTTCGTGTGGGTCGTCGAATTCGCAACCGAGGCCCAATGGGCGGTCGGCCAGATCGCGGCGCGTGCCGTGATCGACGCAACTGCCAGTCTGCGGGAGGTCATGCCCCTTTGGCTCCTGCATTCACGTACTGAGGCTCTGGTTTTTGATCGTCAGACCGTCAACCTCAATTTGAGCACTGGAATCCGTGCCCTGAAGCTTGTCGGCATGGAGCAGACGGCATTTACCCGCATGGAACAGAATCTGCGAACGACCCAGACAAAGTAGTTCCATCGCAACAAACATCTCCAATGAGGGCTGTTCACTTGAGCGAAACGGAGTCAACAATGGACAAAAAGGAAGATAGCATCTTCGACCTGATCGAAGGCCTAACGCCAGTCGCACCTTATCAGTTGGCGGAATTTGAGCAGGCGATGAACGACGAGGTCATTCCAGCGATTGTTCGCGTCGTTGAAGAGCGCCGCTTGCTCGCGGTCGAAAGCCGCAATCGACAGCTCAAATGCTAGAACTGAATTCGATTCACTTGATCGCTAGTTTTCAACCTTGCGGAACCGTTCGTAGGCCGCTTTGATGATCGCCTCTAGCGCCTCCGCAGATTGCATATCCAAATTGGGATCGCTACGAAGAAGTGTCGAGATTTGTGCAATAGCTTCCGGCTGCGACACCTTATAGGTTGCTTGGACGAAGTCTGACGGGTTCAAACCAGCCCAGGCAGAGAGAGCGGCTAGGCTGGCTGCATCCGGTCGTCGTCCCTGCGCCATTCGTGTCAATGTCGAAGCGCTGACGCCGGTCTCTGCGGCGACCTGCTTCCAGGTCTGCGATCTGGCGTCCACGGTAAGTTCTAGCGCTCGGAAAAAAGCATCTCCATCAAAACCCTTATCTTCAGCCAATGTCATCCCCTTAAAAAATTGCTAAAAAGCAATTGACTTCCTAAACAGGTTGAGGTACATTTTCATCATGTAGTTGCATTTTAGCAATTTCATGCCAGGTTGGCAAGGAGAATACCATGAACCACGAAATTGGCAGCCACGAACCAGGGAACCCCGAACGGCATGAACACAGTCACTCCGAGAATTGCCATGTCACCGCATTTGTGAACGAACAGCCGGTGAAGTTGCATAGCAGCACAGCTACGGGCTTTGCGATCAAGAAAGCGGCTATTGAGCAGGGCGTGCCTATTGAGGAGAGTTTCCTCCTACACGAACAGCTTCTTGACGGAGGCAGCCGGTTGGTGGGAAACGAAGAACAAGTCCACTTGCGGGAGCACATTCATTTTCAGGCGGAGCCGGAGAAGCGTGAATACACGGTGACAGTTAATGAACAGCCGGTCAAGCTGCATGGAAATCTGGCAACCGGAGCCGAAATCAAGGCGGCGGCGATCAAGCAGGGAGTACCCATTGAGGAGAGTTTCCTCTTGCACGAACAGCTTTCTGACGGAGCCTACCGTTTGGTTGGAAACAAAGAACAAGTCCATTTGCTTGAGCACATTCATTTTCTGGCGGAGCCGGAAAAGCATGAATACACGGTGACAGTTAATGAACAGCCGGTCAAGCTGCATGAAAATCTGGCGACCGGAGCCGAAATCAAGGCGGCCGCGATCAGGCAGGGAGTGCTGATTCAAGAGAACTTCATCCTCCAGGAAGAGCTCCCGAACGGAACCAGCCGTGTCATTGGAGACAAAGACAAAGTGCATTTGCGCGAGCATCTGCGCTTTACAGCTATTCCACCGGATGACAACTCGTAGTGAGGGACTACTATGAAAATTGAAGTAGCCAAGGGCATAGAGGAATTGAAGCGGCAATTCAGTTCCTCTGCTTTCAATGTTTCCGAGGATGGTACTGGCGGAGCCTACGTCGTCATTGAGACCGTTCCCTTCGGCCAGCGTTTCCGGCCCGACCATGCGTGGCTTGGATTTCAAATACCGGCGCAGTATCCATACGCTGATATTTACCCCATTTTCGTGGGTGCCGAATTGAACCGGGCGGACGGAAGAGCGTTCGCAGTTCCCGTAACGCGCGGACACAACTTTCAAGGAAGAGCCGCCATTCAAGTGTCCCGCCGCAATGGAGCAGCCCAAAACGGCCTGCAAAAAGTTACCGCCAAGGTACTCAAGGTCCTGGACTTTTTAGAGAGACTGACATGAATCAGTATTGCCGTATTCGTATCGCACGCGATGAGTTTACCGCCCTGTACAACCACCTGTTTCCGGGGGACGGAGACGAGCACGGCGCAGTCCTTTTGGCCGGCATCTCTCACGCCGAAGATCGGCCAACACTGCACATCCGTGAGGTTCATCTCGCCATCGAGGGCGTAGACTATATCGAAGGAAAAATCGGCTATCGCGCACTCAGCCCTAAGTTTATTCACCGCGTCATAACGCGGGCACGCGACGAACGGCTCGTCTATCTTGCCGTGCACAATCATTCGAGCGACCGGCACGTCGGCTTCAGCCAAATCGATCTCGACTCCCATGAGCGGGGTTATCCGGCCTTGCTTCAGATTACTCGCGGAATGCCGGTAGGGGCTCTGGTCTTCGGTCGTCGATCAATTGCTGGAGACATCTGGATGTCTCAGACCGAAAGACTTGCTGTCGATGAAACGGCTGTAATCGGGTCCATAATCGAGCGGCTGAGGCCATCACCAAAGAGCGCCGATTTTGGCGAATCAAAGAATCATGAGCGACAAGTGCGTATGTTCGGCAGAGCCGGACAAGCAGTGCTTGCAGATTGCCACATTGGCATACTCGGTCTCGGAGGAATCGGCAGCCTAGTAGCTGAGTATTTAGCGCGACTGGGCGTGGGACAGTTCACTTTGGTAGACAATGATGTTGTGGAGGAGAGCAATCTCTCACGCATTGTTGGAGCTTCTAGGTCGGATGTCTTTAGCGATGTCGCCAAAGTTGAAGTTGCCAAACGGGTAATCCTTCAAGCCAGTGAGCAGGCGCGAATTCGAACAATTGTGGACGACGCTGCCAAAGAATCCGTTGCAAGAGAGCTAGCCGGATGCGATTACCTGTTTCTGGCTGCGGATTCGATGCGTGCCAGACTGGTATTCAATGCGCTGATTCACCAGTATTTGATTCCAGGCGTACAGCTTGGCTCTAAGATCCGGCATGATCCCAACGGGGCGCTGATCGATGTTATGAGCGCCAACCGTCCGGTCCGTCCGGGCAAAGGATGCCTTTGGTGCAACCAGTTGATTGATGCGACAGCACTTGCAAAGGAGGCGAAGACTGATGCTGAACGAAAAGCACAGGAATATGGAGTCGAAGAGCCAAACCCGAGCGTCATTAGTCTGAATGCAATTTCCGCAGCACACGCAGTCAATGATTTTCTGCTGGACTACCTTTCGCTCCGAACGGAGTCTGACCTGTTGCACTACGAGCATTTTCACTTTCTCGCGCGCACGCGCAGTCTCGTCGAACCGCGCAGGGATAGCAATTGTCCAGAGTGTTCGCGGGGCGGGCTGCGCTTTGGGCGGGGTGATTCCGTTTCGTTACCTTGTATCGAAGGCTGAATATCATTGCAATCGAATGTCAATCTCCGGCGGCATTCAGTCTGATCGCGGACAACGTTGAGATCAGAGCCTGCATCGCTGCTTCCTCGGTGAAAACGGTGTTTGGCCCTGCGGAGAATTCATCGGTGAATGGCGATGAGTAAAGCTGCTCCGGGCGCATCCAGCCGCATTGTGTCAGGTGGTCAACAATCAGGTTTACGAAGTCAAGCTGCTGGGCATTGAGTTGACGGTCTTCTAGAAACTTCGAAAAAGCCCGCTTGGCAGCCGCGCGATCCAATCCAACCAGGGAACGGACAAACAGCCCAAGACCGTGCTCCTGTTGTGCCACCTTCTCGATCTCCTCGGCAGTTCCAACGCCTGCCTGGACGAGCATCTGTCCGAGCGCCTCCAGGTCGGCAGGGGTGAGCGGCTCATTCCAGCGAACCTTGTGTATTGCCGGTTCTTCCAACTTGTCGCGCAAAAAGGCCAAGGTCTTCGCGCGGAAGCGTTCAGTATCTACACCCGTCGAAATGCCGGGTAGTGCAATGATCTCCGATCCCCGTAGCGTGTCTTCAAAGTTGGTGTACACCGGCTCACGGCGGCTCTTCTCAATGAACTTGACCAGCGCCCGCAGCCGCATACGCACATGCTCCAGTTCCGGCACGGTGACCGCTTCCCAGAACTGATCCGTCTGCACCTCTTCGATCAGAACCATCTGGTCGCGAACCATGGGAATCGCCTGCTTCTCCATAAGTGCGCTCGCAATAGCAATTACAGCCTTCTTCAACTCGGCAAATCGTGGCTCAACCCGTAACACTGAAAGTTGTAGGCCCAGCAGCAACAGGTCGAACTGCTTGGCGTCCTGGTCCGAGTCCGCCACCGTGCTCGGCAGCGCCGCTACTTCCCGGACAAGCTCTCCCTGTTCGAGGACACCGAGTTGGTTCCAAGCCTCCTGGTCAGAGTACTTCTCAACCAGTCGCCGCTTGGCTCGCACAAGGAAGTTTTTCGGCGGCATGGCTGCTACCTGCTCGCGCAAGAGTGTCGCAGTGGTTGCCCTCAGTGCGGCAAGTGCATCGTTGGGTTGACGTGCCGCTGCCGCGTCCAGTTCGGCGATCAACTCGACTCGTTGCCCGAAGATCCGTTCACTCAGTCCCGGCAAACTGCCACCGGAGTCAGGAGGAACTGGCTGGCTGAAGAACTCCAGGTTGCCGCAGACATCAAATATGTAGAAGTTCTTCTTGTCCTTGCCGGGGCCGAACAAGTCGGGGCAGAGCCGCGTACCACGCCCCACCATCTGCCAGAATTTTGTCCTGGACCGGACCAGCTTGAAGAAGACGAGATTCACCACCTCCGGCACGTCGATGCCGGTGTCCAGCATATCCACGGAGATGGCAAGGTGCGGCTGCTTCTCCAACACGGAAAAGGAATCAATCAGGCTCTGGGCATACTCCACCTTGAAGTCGATCACCCGTGCAAAATGGCCGGCGTAGTGCGGATAGTTTGCATCGAATCGCTTGGCAATAAACTCCGCATGATCGTGGTTCTTGGCAAACAGGATCGTCTTGCCCAGCCGGTCGCCGCCCGCCACCTTGTGACCCTGGGTCATCAGTTGTTCCAACACCTTGTCGACAGTATCCTTGTTAAAGAGCCAGCGGTTCACAGCTTCAGCATTTACCCGGTCCGGGACTCCGCCATCCTCATCCCATTCGATTGCGTCCCATTCCTCTTTTTCCTCCTCGCTCAGGTCGTCGTACACAATGCCTTCGCGGGGAAACTGCATCTGGAGCGAGATCGGGACCGATGGCACTAGCCACCTGTCGTTCACTGCCTCTTCCAGCGGGTACTCGTCGGTGGGTACTCCGTCTTCCAGATCGAAAAGTCCGTAGGTATTCCGGTCCACCTCGTCTTTGGGAGTGGCTGTTAGTCCAACAAGCAGAGAATCGAAATACTGAAAGATAGCGCCGAACTTCTTGTAGACCGAGCGATGCGCCTCGTCGATCACCACCAGATCGAAGTACCCCGGCCCGAACCGCTTCTGGCCACCCTTCATCTCGTCGATCAAGCCCATCATCGTCTGGTAGGTGCAGACGTAGACACGACCGTCCTCGTCGCGCTCGCTCACCAGGTTCACAGGCGAACTGGCGGGCAGGTGCCGCTTGAAGGCATTCAGAGCCTGCGTCACCAGCGCGTTGCGGTCGGCCAGAAAGAGCACCCGCTTCACCCAATTGGCGCGTTGCAGCACATCGCACAGAGCAATCACGGTCCGTGTCTTGCCCGCGCCGGTGGCCATCACCAACAAAGCCTTGCGTTGCTTCCGATCCAGAGCGGCGGCCACTTTGCGGATGGCCCGTTCCTGGTAGTAGCGTTCGACAATCGCCTTGTCCGACGCAACTGTATCGAGCGGCTTGCGAGTGGTGCGGCGGTCGATGGCCAGCTTCAGCTCGTCGCGGGTGTAGAAGCCCTGCACAGGTCGCGGCGGATAAAACGTGTCATCCCACAGCCAATGGTCGTAACCGTTCGTGTAGAAGATCACCGGGCGCTGGCCAAACTGATGCTCCAGGCAGTCGGCATAGAGCTTGGCCTGTTGCTGGCCCTCCCCGGCGTTGCGCTTGGTGCGTTTGGCTTCCACCACCGCCAGCGGCTTCCCGTCCTCACCCCACAGGACATAATCCACAAAGCCGTCGCCAGTGTTGTTCGGCATCCCCTGCACAGGAAACTCGCGGTCCCGTTCCTGGTCGAGCGCCCAGCCAGCTTCTTTCAGCAGCAGGTCGATGAAGGCGTCGCGGGTCTCTGCTTCGTTGTAATCATGGGTGTCGGGAGCAGCCTCATTCGCGGCCTTGGCGCCGGCAACCTCGGCGCGCAACCGCTGAATCTCCTCATCCAGCGCCGTCTTGTCATTGAGCAGAGCGGCCAGACTCTCGTCTTTGGCCGCCAGCGAGGCTGCCAGCTCTTCCAGCTTTTTCTGCGTCTGGGCCGGAACGGGCGAAGTCTTCGGCAGCAGAGCATCGTTGAAGGTCAGCTCCGGCGCTGGCCGCGTACCCCGCGCATAGCGGTGCGCAAGCCAATAGGTGAACTGGAAGAGTTCGCGGCAGGCGGTCAGCGCGTCGTATTGGGTAATCACCTTCTGGGTGTGGACGGCCCTGTTGCCCTGTTCCTTGATGATCCGGGCCTTCGCGGCAATGCGCTGTGTGGCCAAGGCGGCAAAAGTGGGTTCGGCCAGCAATGCGGCCAAGTTGTCCTGATAGGGCAGAGTCAACGCGGGTTCAGCTTTGTAGAGCCATTGAACCGCAAACTCCAGTGCCCGCCGCGCATAGAAGCAGGCCGAGCGCGGATCGGGATAGACAAGCGACTCAGCCTTCGCCGCAGATTCAAAGACCAGCGGCCATTCGGAATGTAGGAAGGCGAAGTTGCTCATCAACGTACCTTTGATCCTTCGGGCCAGTCCAGTTTATCTAACTCCGCACGGCTGATTCGTCCATGACGTGCGAAGCAGTCATCCAAGCGTCCTATCAGCCAAGTGATTGCCTCCGGTGTCAGTTCAACCGCTGCCTGCTGATTGTACGCACTCCTCGGGTTGGTGTTGCCCACTCCTGCCAAAAGATGCCGTTTCGTCGAAGCGAATGAGTTTGGACCAAGTTCTTCCATCAACGCGCTGAGCGACACGCCATCTGACAAGGTGCCGTTCACAAACTCCGCATCATGGACACGAATGTATCGTGACCAGTCGGCCTTCCATGGACGTTTCTTGATTTCGGCTTCAGTCGCGTCGTCCCGCCCTTCCTTATACTTCAAGCCTATCGCACGTCCGAAGATAAGGATGTCTTTGGGATGGTCAACGAGGCGCCCCATGAACATAATCGCGCCGTCTTGCACCTGCCTGGGTTTCTTTCCTTCGGGATAATTGCACGCAAAATAGCAACCGGAGCGATCCACCTCGCTCAGAATCGGCAGGGATGGTTTTTCGCGTTTGTGTCCTTCACCGAAAAACTTCACAAATCCCTGCTCTGCACTCGTGACCCAGTTCAATGGCTCAACAGGGACCAGAGAGAATCCGAGGTCTTTGCCTTCATCTCCCAAAGCGCCATTTATCCGTGAACCGCCGCCAGAGGCCAAAGAAGCTGTAACTTTTTTCTCCCACTCATCAAGTTTGCGGGCATTCAGATCAGCCCCTGCTCGTTTCCAAAGATTCTCGAAGTACTCATGGCAACTCGCGGCGATTGACGCGTCTTGTGCAAGGAATCCGAATTCATGATTCCGAAGTAAACCCTGCTCGGTGAGGTTGGCGGATGTAACGATTGCTCGATCAGAACCGATCAGATATGCCTTCGCGTGGAGATTTTTGACTCCTCGAATCTGAGCGCCTGCTTCGAGAAAGAGCCGAAGTGCCTTTATGTCGGATATTCCTGCCAGGAATCCGTCGAGATCGAAACGAGTGATTACCTGAAACTGCTTGGGGTGTCCATATTCGAGCAGCCGTCTGGCTGCACGCTCTTTAATGAAGGGGCATACGATCCGAATACGGGAGTGATCTGACTTCAAGGCATCGTCCAAAATCCGGTCCCAGCCAGAATCCACCAGTCGGAAGTTCATTGCGTACCCTCCGTTCTTGAGTACTACGCTCGCAGCTTTGGGAATCGCTCTGCAAATGCTGCAAGTACATCTTGCCACAAGGGGTCATCGACCCTCTGGCGTGAATGAACCTCGTTGAGGACCGTGTATCCCGCGTTGTGCAGCACATCGTGGAGCGCCTTCTCCATTGCGGCGACCTTATCCCGCCGGGGCCTATGGTCTTCCATCGTAGTAGCCGCTGGAAGAATCGGCCCACAGGCTACAAGGTCAAAAGAGCAGCAGGTTTTCGGATCGATGCCCGCATTCATGAGATGGCGGCTCAATGCGTTGGCGTGGACGTTTGTCCCAAGGTGCTGGCTCAATCGCGTGAACGGTGACTGGGCATTCGGAGACGAACTGTCGCCAGTCCTGCCAACATAGTGAACGGTGCGTCCATCCGCCGCAGTCACCTCCCACACATACAGCCAAAAACCGCGTTGCAGCAACTCACCCGAGAATGAGAGCGACTGGAGGGAGGTCATCAAAGCTCTCCTTGAAAGGCGCGGTGCTGGATAGCGGAAAAGAAGGTCTCCAATCTTTCATCGAGAGACGCGCATTTATCTCTAATTGCGAGCAATTTTCTGGCTCTGAGCGCAAAGGTCTTTTGTAGACCTATCGCCGGTGCATAGACAGGGGTCTCGTTGATCTGTTTGATATTTAGAGTCGGCTGGTTGACAGTCCTCACTTGTGACTGGAAGTAATGCTGAATATAAGGTGTCTTCAGATAGAAAAGCAGGAAAGTGGAGTCGATTACAGTTGGGTCTGCCGGTACGCGAGCTACCGCCCTGGCGATGTTCATCCCTCGCATATCTGGACGGCACAAGGCCGTGGTCCCTATAGATCCGACGCAACTAATAAGCAACTCGTCTCCACGAAGCCTTGATCTCGAATATTGCGCTTCGATTTTTGGATCGATCATTTTCTGAGAAGTGAGATCAATCCTCCCATTTGTGAAATCTCCAACCCGCACCAAGGGAACCCCGCCCTCAAAATCATCCCCTGGCTGAACGACTCCATAGTTGATTCCATCATCTGAACGAACGAAATCAGCAAGAGGGACGGGCGAAACTTTAATCGAAAATGTCGTAGGATCGCCGAACATATCAAAAAAAATGGCCAGTATGAGGGAATCGAGTTTCTGAACGGCGAGGCGGCGCTTTTGGCGCAAGGCATCCGCCTTGTCCAGAATCGCCGCTATCCGCCGTTGCTCCTTGAGCGGCGGCAATGGGATGGACGTTCTACGGATGATTTCCTGGCTGATGTTGGGTTGGGCTCCGCCAACACTCCTACTCAGGAATTCGGGCAGTTTAGATTGCAGGGCATGAAACAGGTAACGCGTATCTGTTTCGCCATTTTTCGGAATGATGTGGCAAACTGCCTGATTTGTCGCAGCCGCGATTCCGAGAATGCCAACCCTTCCAACCGTAGCTCCATACATTGCGACAAGAAGAGCGCCAGCCGGAACAAGTTTTGCGGAAGAGTTGGTAAGTCCGGCCTCTGTGATTGTTTCACTCGCATTCAGAATGACTGATTCACGCAATTCCCCAGACTTCACCCACGGGATGGAGCCTCCATAGAATTCGGCAGCGCGGTCACGGGATGGTGTGCCACCAGAACCCGTGTCGCAGAACGTACCGATTGCTTTTTCCGTCCACTTCACTTCAGCATCCCCTCCAACTCCTGGAGTCCCTGCAATATCTCAGCTTCGAGCTTTTTCAGGTCGGCGAGAATCTTCTTCGGCGGGTCGTGGTGGACCTCTTCGTGGATCACTTCCTTATAGCGGTTCAGACTCAGATCGTAGTTCTTCTCCACAATCTCAGTGAGCGGCACACAGAAGCTCTGCGCGGTACGCGGGCGTTTGCGCTCTGAGCTGTCGCGCTTGTCCCAGCGGGCAAGCACGTCGGGCAGGTTGTTCTTGGCGTGTTCTTCCTTGCTGAGGGTCTCCTCGGGTAAAGCGCCGAGTTTCTCTTCGTCGAGCAGCGGCTGGCGCTTGTCGTCGAGCGACCATCCATCGGCCTGCACGTCGTAGAACCAGACGTGGTCCGTGCCGCCGGAGTTGGTCTTGGTGAAGAGCAGAATGGCCGTCGAGACCCCGGCATAGGGACGGAAGACGCCGCCGGGTAAGCTGATGACCGCGTCGAGTTTCTGCTCCTCAACCAGGATACGGCGCAGCTCGCGATGGGCGCGGCTGGAGCCGAAGAGCACGCCGTCCGGCACAATGACGGCGGCGCGGCCACCCGGCTTGAGCAGCCGCATAAAGAGCGCCAGAAACAGCAGTTCCGTCTTCTTGGTCTTGACGACGCCTTGCAGGTCCTTGGCCGTGTTCTCATAGTCGAGCGACCCGGCAAAGGGCGGATTGGCCAGGACCAGCGTGTACTTCTCCACCTCGGAGGCGTGATCCTCTGCCAACGAGTCGCGGTAGACGATGTTAGGCTGCTCGACGCCGTGCAAGAGCAGGTTCATACTGCCGATACGCAACATGGTCGAGTCGAAGTCGAAGCCGTGGAAGAGATCGGTGTGGAAGTGCTCGCGTTGTTTGGCATTATGGAAGAGGTTGGGGTGATGGCGGCGCAGCGCCTCGCCCACGGCCACCAGAAAGCCAGCCGTTCCGCAGGCCGGATCGCAGACCACATCCTTGGGCGTGGGCTGGGTCAGCTCCACCATCAACTGAATGATGTGGCGCGGCGTACGGAACTGGCCGTTCTGACCGGCAGTGGCGATCTTCGAGAGCATGTACTCGTAGAGGTCGCCCTTGGTGTCGCGCCCATGCATGGGAAGCGCCGCAATGAGGTCAACCACCTTGACCAGCAGCGCCGGCGTCGGGATGGTGAAGCGGGCATCCTTCATGTGCTTGGCGTAGGTAGAACCGTCGCCCCCCAGGGTGCGGAGAAAAGGAAAGACGTGCTCGCTGACCAGGTCAAACAGCTCCCGCGCCTCAAAATCCTTGAACCTGGACCAGCGGAAGTCGGCGTAGCGGCGGCCTTTGGCATCTTTGCCTTTGGGGAAGAAGCGCCACTCGACGGGCGTGCCCAGCGTCTGGGCCTTCTGCTCTTCGAGCGTCTGGAGTTCGTCCAGACGGCGCAGAAAGAGCAGGTAGGTGATCTGCTCGATCACCTCAAGAGGGTTTGCGATGCCGCCGGACCAAAACGCGTCCCACAGGCGGTCAATTTGATTGCGAAGATCTCCGGTCACCATGATTATGTTTAGGGTACTACCCTATGCTTCCTCCAGAGTCCGTTTGTGTGCTGTTGGAATGCAGTTTGACAATGAATCTCAGGCAAATACAGTTCAATCACGTATGCTTGGGTGCCGATGCGTACCTTGTGATCGGGAGAACGCAATCATCGTGATTCCCGATCCAATTCCTTTTCTCCCTTCTCCTCCACGGTTAGCCTTGTGGCAGTTTGTCCGGCTTGAATCGCTCGCCTCTTCATGCAATGAACCCACTACATCCCCGGCGATTCCTTCGCGCGAACTCTTGTTGCAACAATCGTTTGCAGTGTGGCCTCCAAATCTCATATACTAATGCTGTAAGATACGTATCGACAAGGAAACCATATGCCTGCCGCAAAGAAAGCCACAACCCGACCGAAGCGCAGAATCGTTTCTCCCGCAGAGGAGCGCACTCAACTCCGGCTCACCGTCGATTCCAAATTCACCAAGAGCCATTTCAACCAACTCTTTGCCGTGCTCAAAGTCCGGCGAAAGAACGCTCTGGCTGAACACATCATCATGAGTTTCAAAACCAAGGCGGCGCAAGCGCAGCTTGTAGCGTTCTATAACAACCAGTGGCTGAACATTCCATTTCAGAGTATTGACACCGCTTTCGTATTTCCTTTGACGTTCGAGATTGCCGATGAGCTGGAAAGGGTTGGCGGAGAGATTCTCGGCGGGGTGAATCGGTCCAAGGCATTTCGCGTGATGGTGGCCTACTTTGCATTCGTCCATAAATTGAAAAATCAAACACAGACTACTCCCGCATAGCATCTCCAGCGCATCTTCCAAGCGAGAGGGCGCTGGCGCTTTCGAGCGGCATTCGTGTTCGGAATCGATAGCGTGGCGGGCGCGGCGGGCGACCGGCAAATCGCCGTTGTGTTGCTGATTGAGCCGTCGGAAGCCCTTCCGGCTGGTTTCTTGATCCTCGAACGCAGTGCGAACAATCTTCGATCATCTTCGAACATTGTTCGACGTTGTCCGAATGCCGTTCGATCTTTGTGGATTATGTCACCGTCCCTAAGCCATCAGGCTTAGGGATGGTGTCTTCCTTCAAAGCGAGCGCAGCGAGAGTGTTTCTCTGCGTGTTTTCTCCAATTGATGCTCGCAGAATCTGGCGGCTTTGGAAGATTACGATGTTGGATCGGCCTTTACTGCATCCTCATGTCCCGCCCGAATGTCATGAGGATTTGTAGGATGCGCTCTTCTGGTTCCTGCATCTGATTGTTCTTCAGCAGGGTGTAATGACTCCGGCTGTTGCATTCGGATTTCGAACAGGGTTAGCGTTGGGTTGTGCTGACTTTGCGGGCCATGACGGGTGGTGCTGGATATGCTCAACGGCATCTGGAACACAGCGACTATTACGATGAAGCCCGTCGTGTGCAAGGTGAATGGCATGGCCAGGGCGCGGAATTGCTGGGTCTGCGTGGAGAGGTAACGCGGGAGCAATTTGAAGCTGTCAGAGAGGGGTTGCATCCTGAGACTGGAGAATTCCTTCGGCCTCGCCACAGTGCTGACCGCATTGATGCAAATGGAAGCGAACAGAGCAAAGGCAGGTCTCTGTACGATCTGACATTTTCCGCGCCGAAGTCAGTTTCGATTCAGGCGCTCGTCGGCGGTGATGAGCGATTGATTGCCGCCCACGACAAAGCTGTCCGGGAGGCACTGGCTGAGGCAGAGAATTATGCTGCCGCTCGCGTCCGGCTGAATGGTGCGAACGAGGACAGGGCAACGGCAAACTGGATTGTGGCTGCATACCGGCACGACACCAGCCGTGAACTCGATCCGCAACTGCACACCCACGCCGTTACAGCCAATTTGACCTTTGATGGGGTGGAGGGACGCTGGAAGGCATTGCAAGCATCGGGATTGTATGAGCGCCGTGCGTATCTGACGGAGATTTACCGGAACGCCCTGGCGCGCGAAGTATGTGGCTTGGGATATGAGATTGAGACGCGCCGCGATTCCAAAGGCAGAGACCACGGCTTTGAGATTCGCGGCGTCTCCGATGTATTACTCGAAAAGTACAGCGTACGCAGCGCGCAGCGGGATGCCGCTATCGAACGATTCACCCTGGAGCATGGCCGCAAGCCGACTAATAACGAGGTTGCCGTGCTGGTCCGTGAATCCCGCGCCGACAAACTGGCGGAAATCTCCACGGAGAGATTGCGGACACAGCAGCAGGCGAGGTTGTTGCCTGAAGAACGCCACGCGCTGAAGCATCTGCATGAAGAGTCTATTGATCGTGCCGAAGTGATTCCGCATGAACTCTTACAAGCAGCGGAGTCGCTTCAACACGCGAAAGAGCATCTCTTTGAGCGCAGTTCGGTTGTGCGCGAGCACGAGTTGATGACCGAGGCCCTGCGGCACGGGCGCGGGAAGATTGATCGCCATCAACTGCGCGGTGCTCTGGAGTTGGAACAGTCGCAGGGTTCACTTATCCGGGCCGGGAACAATCTGGCCACGCGCGAAAGTCTTGAACGCGAACAGCGCATGATTGCAGCGGTGGATGGCGGAATAGGGCACTATGAACGTCTGGGCGGGAAGCGCGAGTTCAGCGCTTCGGAAAGGCTGCGAGAGGAACAACTGCGGGCTGTTCATCAGATACTGGATTCGCGGGATTTTGCCGTCAATCTGCGCGGAGCCGCCGGGACCGGCAAAACCGCTACGCTCACGGAAATCGCCCGCGGTTTACGGGAGGCCGGTCGTGAAATTCTGGCAGTTGCACCAACACGCGGCGCGGTCGAGGAGTTGCAGAAGGTCGGCTTCCGCGACGCGATGACGATCTCGCGATTGCTGGATGACCCAAAGGCGCAGGCCGCGTTGCACGGCAGAGTTCTAATTGTGGATGAAGCAGGCATGGTCTCAGGCCGCCAGATGGAGGGACTTCTCAAACTGGCGGAGCGCGAAGAGGCGCGGATTCTGTTCTCTGGTGACACGCGCCAGCTTCAGAGCGTCGAAGCATCGGATGCACTGCGCATTCTGGAACAGGAATCGCGGATGAAGAGTGTTTCACTGACGGCTGTGCAACGGCAGACGCAGGCTCAATATCGGGATGCAATACAGACGTTGCGGCAATCGCCGGAGCAAGGATTTGAAAAGCTGGAGCACCTTGGCGCGGTTCGTGAGGTTCCGGTTCTGGAGCGTGCGCAGGCGGTGGCATCCGCATATCGGGCGTTCACGTGTGACTCAGCCCGCACGGTTCTTGTGGTTGCCGGGACGCATGACGAGATCGGCAAGATTACCGATGCCATCCGTGAGGATATGAAGCAGCGCGGCGAACTGGATCGCGGCATTGTCGCCGAGCGTTATGTGCCGTTGCAATGGACCGAAGCGCAAAAGAAAGATTTGGTGAACTACAAGTCAGGACAAGTTCTGCTCTTCCATCGTTCTTCGCGTGGCGCCGAAAAACATGAGGCGCTCACCGTCGAGCGAACAGAAAAGTCGGGCATCGTTGCCAGGGACCAGCATGGCATGGAGCGCATGTTGAGTCCATCACAGGCGCGCTCATTTTCTGTATATGAATGCCAACAGATCGAAGTGGCTCCCGGCGATAGGTTGCTACTGACTGGCAATCGCGGTGGTGCTGGCTTCCGAGCTACCAACGGCGAATTGGTAAAAGTGCGCGATGTCGATGATGGCCGAATTCACCTAGAAGATGGCCGGACGCTGCCCGCCAATTACCACGAGTTCGATCACGGCTATGCGGTCACCGCGCATCGCAGCCAGGGAAAGACGGTGGACGCGGTAATCCTTTCCGCCGATGCGATGAAGCAGGAGTTGTTCTACGTCGGGGCCTCGCGTGGCCGACAGAAAATTGTCGTGGTCACCAGTGACCGTGAGCAACTGCGCAATATGCT
>Ga0302281_10001453_pt1 | contig 17118 bp, 10 predicted proteins | sample III_Fen_E1_2_FD_198762 | JGI IMG/M metagenome (GOLD analysis project Ga0302281, IMG submission 198762) | Peat permafrost microbial communities from Stordalen Mire near Abisko, Sweden - III_Fen_E1_2 | ecosystem: Environmental > Terrestrial > Soil > Wetlands > Permafrost | place: Sweden: Abisko...
TCGTAAGTTGCTTCTCAAAGCTGAACGCGCTCTGCATGATGTAGGGTGCGTGCAGCGTGGGACTGATCTGATAAATTGCTTGCGTTGCGGATGAACCGGTGGGGACCGGCGGCGGAAGGACATAGGTCGGGCTGTCCTCGACATATTGCTGCTGAATAATGCCGTTCTGCCGATCAGCATTCAGCAAGAGAGAGTCGGTGAAGCGGTTGTAGAATATTCCGAAACCGCCTCGCAATACCGCTTTGGGCGCGCCTTTGCCGCCACCGCCGACTCCCCAGGCGAACCCAAGGCGTGGCGCCCAATCGGCGTGGTCGTGAATCGCGTTTTGCGTTTCGAAGCGCAACCCCCCGCTCAGAGTGAGATTGCTTCGGATTTTCCAGTCATCTTGTACGTACAGGCCGGCGTCAACCACGCTCAGGGAGACAGTGGGCACGGTTCCACTCGGGCTGGCATTGATGGAAAGCTGGGTCGGCGTGAGCGCGTTGTATTCGGCGAGAGTCGAGAAAGTGTAGGTGCCGTTGAATCCGGCGCTCGAGGTATTGACCTCGTGAACGTCTCGCAGGCGTCCCCCAAACTTTATGAAGTGCTTGCCTTGTGCGATCGATGTGTAATTCTGTAGTTCGTAATGATCCTGGTGGTCGACTTGCGTTCCTTCTGAACTGCCGCCGCCAGTAAATGCGCCGAGCACATCGATGCCAACAGTCGTGCTATTCGGGGTTTGCCCGTTGTTGTCGCGGAGGTATTGGAAGCGTGTTTCATTGATGACCTTCGCACCGAAGACTTGCGAATCCGTAATCTGCACTGTGTGTTCGGTTTCGGTCGAGTCGTAACCCGCTTCGGGCAATATAAAACCACCTACGCCATCGTTCTGCCAGGTGTCACGATAATACTGGTAGCGGGCGCTGAGAGTGTTGTTTTTGCTGACCTGATAATCAATACGGGGACCGATGTTGGTGCGAGTGCGCGGGTTCGCAACACTCTCGGTCAGGCCGATCGCGGGCGCGTTGACCACCGCGATCTCGTCAATATTGCGGCGTTGCACGTCGAGGAAGAAGGAGGCCTTTTTGTTGATCGGGCCGCCGACGTTTCCGTTATAGATCACGGAATCGTAGGGCTCTTGTGCGGCCTCCCCCAGGAACGGGTTACGAGAATTGAAAGAGGAATCGTTCCCCACCACCTGGAATTGACCGTGATATTTATCGGTGCCGGGCTTGGTGAAAATTTCGATTCTTCCGTAGCCCAGCTTGTCGTACTCCGCAGAAAAGGGATTTTGATTGATGCGAATTTCGCGAATCGATGATTTCGGTGGAAGCTGTCCGGCAGTGAATCCGTCAATGTAGAGCTGTCCACCATCGGGGCCGGCGGATGGTCCTGCCAGCGCTTGCAGGTCGGAGAGCAGTTCGTCAGGATCGTCGGGCAGCGCCTCCAGATCTTTGCCGCTCAGTACAATCGCGCTGGCGTTGTTAGCGGGATTGGTATCGAGCTGCGGAGTTTCTCCCTCCACATTTACTTTCTCCTGCTTGACGTTGATGTCGAGGGCAATATTGAATTGCGCGGTCTGGCCCGCGGGCACATCCACGTCGCTCTGCACAAAGACGGAGAAACCCTGCGCGTTCGCCGTGACTGTGTACTTGCCGGGCGGCAAGTTCCCGATTTCGTAGCCGCCGGTCTTACTCGTAGTTGTCGAACGCGCTTGTCCCGTGCCTCCGGAGATGATGACGGCCACGATGGCGTTCGCCACTACCGCTCCCGAAGGGTCCGTCACTTGGCCGCGCACGGTGCCTGTCGCGTCGCCGGACGCTGGTGGCGGAGACTGGGCAGACGCTGACGGCGTGAGTAGGATGGCCGCCGATGTAATCAGAATCGCGAAAATTAGAATGATGACTCTCGATCGGCGCTGCAAAGGAGTACCTTTTCTTCCTTGGTGTCTTCCAGAGGCAATATTTAGTAGATCGAGTACGCTCACTGCGGCGAACCTTCGCCTTCTCCGCCGGAGGCGTTTAACGACCATGGCGACAGCAGTGACGAAGCACTTCGGTTGGGCGCAGCCGTGAGGATCGCGTCCACTCCCGCAACCAGAGTGATCGCGGTGACCGAACCGGAATCTCCGCCTTGGGTCGAGACGATTATCACGGCATCGCCCTTTTGCAAATCGGCCAGCGTGCTATTGGGTAAGCGGGCGAGCACCCGCTGCAGATCGGGCGGACCATTGCCCCCTCCCTGACCGACAACCCCTGCGCCATGCGAACCTCCAGGGTCCGATGCGGGGCGCGCCGAAGCGGGCGGAGTGCCTTGTCCGCGCGCGCTTTGATTCTGGCTTTGGCTGTTCGCTCCCGACCGCTCTCCATTCGTCCCAGCCGCTGCGTTTTTCAGTCTCATTGCGACGCGCTGCGCCAACTCCGCAGGCAGCTTTTTCATCTGCGAGTCGGGAGAGATTTTTACTGTAACTGCGCTCTTGCCGATGGCATCTTGTACCGTCAATGAATTGCTCGCCGTGTCGATGGCCTTAATCGTTCCGGCGATGTTTCGGAACGAACCAGTCACGACTTCTGTGGCGGCGATTTCGCCGCCGTCGGCGCTGCGATTGCCTCGCGCGCGCAATTGATCTCCGGCTTTAATCTGATCAATCGGCGCTGGTTTTGCATCGTCAAATTTTACGGAGTCGGGAGCGTAGCGGCGGAGAATCGTATTCTTCGCAACGTGTACGGCAACATCGTGACTGGCGCCCAGGCCGCCGGACGAAATCGTGATGACTCCACCGCTAGAATCCACTTTGGTCACGATGCCGCCGACGCCAGTTTTTTGCCATTCGTCGAGGTCGCGCTTGTGCATTGCCGAGACGTCCGCCTGTTTCATCACAATCACAGCGAGAGCCGAGATGGTATGGGCGTCTGCTGATGCTTGCCCGCGGACTAGCACCCGATCTCCGGGTTGCAGATCTTGCGCTTGAATCGTCGTCGCGTTCTTGAGGTCTTTTTCGCCGGGTGGAACCTGCAGGATCTTGGTTGCGTTCGTTAACTTCGCGGTTATTTCGTCCCCCGACTCAGGTGTTATGACGATCGAATCCGCTGACGCACTCTTCAGAGTGCCAACGGCTTTCACCACTTGCGCGCTGGTAGAAGGGTTGGCCTGAGCTGCGGATGCGGGCCGAACGAGAGTAAGAGTTACCGCAATCAGCGCCGTAAGCATCAAGGTCAGAACAACCGAATCCCGTACCACTACGACGCCGTGCCGCGAACACTGCATACACAACTTTAGCATCGGGAAGGGTATCCGATTGGCGTCTTTACGAAGTTTTACCCGCCGATCGTAGGCTTTCGCAATCTTCTGGCAACTACGGTACTGCTGCGCGCATCCAGTCATACAACCGCCGTTAGAAGCGAGAAAGCCATGCTTGCCTGGATGCGTATGCCTGACAACAAGCCCGCAGAAAAGCAGCCCGGATTGTTTTCGGCAGGCATCTTGTACCATTTGACAATGGCTTTCCCGAGTTGGGCCGGTGCGCTTCTGGCGATCTATTCCATCACTTTATCTAGATCGAATACGCTGAAAATTCGCCCGCGTTGAAGAAAACAGGGTCATTTGCGAGTGCGACGGAGGGATCTCTTTGAACGAGTCTGAACCATTACAGTGCGGGCCGGGAAAAACAACGATGGCACGGTGCGAGAGCGTGACACACGCGGCATCCTTTGCATTGCTCGCGGCTCTCGTGACACTAGCGAGTTCAAGTCCTGCACGGGCTCAGGATACCGTTTCGACCATTGCCGTCAACGTAAGTGTGGTCACCCTGCCGGTAACGGTGCGAGACAAGCACGGCGCGATTGTCCGCGACTTGACGAAAGACGATTTCACGCTGCAAGAGGATGGACGTCCGCAAACCATTCAGTATTTTTCGCAGGATGCAAGTCTACCGCTCACGCTGGGGTTGCTGGTCGATACCAGCCGCAGTCAGACCAATGTGCTCGAGGCCGAACGGAACGCGAGCCGCAGTTTTCTTGACCAAATGCTGGTTCAGGATAAGGACAGGGCTTTCTTAATTCACTTTGATCATGAAGTGGAACTACTGCAAGACTTGACCCACTCTCACGAAAAGCTGCAAGCGGCGCTCGATTTGTTGAAGACGCCTTCGGATCGCGATCGCTCGAATGATCCGAATGATCCGTCGAATAGTCCATCGAATTCCGGATCCGATTCGCATCACAGCGGCACGCAGCTCTACGACGCAGTTTTTCTAGCGTCGAATGAGTTGATGAAAAAGCAGCAGGGACGAAAGGCGCTGATTATTCTTTCAGATGGCGTCGATCGGGGCAGCAAGACTTACTTGGAGAGCGCGATTGAATCCGCGCAACGAGCGGACACAGTCGTCTACTCTATCTATTTTGCCGACTCTCGCCGAGAGGAGGGGGATCGCGGCAACGGCGGAAGACAACGCGGCGGTGGCTGGCCTGGTGGCGGCGGAGGTGGTGGCTGGCCCGGTGGTGGAGGCGGCTGGCCGGGAGGTGGAGGCGGTGGCGGAGGTCGAGGCGGCCCAGGCGGAGGTCAGCGGCGTTCCGAAGAACCGCACGTGGACGGTAAGAAGATTTTGGAACGAGTGTCCAAGGAGACAGGCGGGCGCTTTTTTGAGGTGACGAAAAAAGAAACCGTTGGCGAAATTTACGACTCGATCGTCGAAGAGTTGCGAGCCCAGTACAGCGTGGGATACACGCCCGATAAAGACAGTACGGCTTCTGGTTATCACCACGTCACGTTGACGCTGAAGAAGAAAGATTTGACGGTGCAAACTCGAGACGGCTATTACGCCGACCGCTAGGTTCAGTACGAGCGCGAGATGACACCGCAATCGCGGGTGATTCCTGAATTAATATTATTTTGCGAGTAGCTCAGTGTGGAGGGCCAGTCCGAGTGCCGTTTGTTTTTCGGTGCTCAACTTCGAGCCCCCCGAAGTCAAATACAGGACGTCGATAGCCATCTGCCCTTCTGTCTCGATCAGAGCGATTTCAATGTTGCACTCCTGTTTTGAGATCAGCGAACACATGCGATAAAGAAGCCCCGGACGATCCTGCGTCAATACCTGAACTAGTGTGCTGTGGGCGGAACTGCTATCGTCGAACTCGATCTGCGTCTCGATTTTCACCTTCGTGCTGTCGGTCTTCTCTGACTTCAAACGGTCTTGCAGCATACGGGCTACATCGTTTTCACCCTTTACCACCGACACAATACTTTTTTTCAGGCGCTCCCATTCCTGCAAATTCATTTCAAGGGTTCGAAAGCGGTCGGTGAAATAAAAAGTGTCGACGACCGTACCGGCCGCATTGGAAAAGGCATTTGCCTTCACGATGTTCATGCCCCACGCCGCGAGCGCTCCTGAAACGGATGCGAACAACGCGGGCCGATCGGTTGTGACCAACGTCAATTCGTACCAATGTCGAATCTGTTTCAGGTTGAGTTGTACGCCATCTTCGCCGACACGCGCGGCCATTTCGGCGTGCGCTAGAACGTCGGTCGCGCCGTGAATCCGCAGATAGCGTTGCGGTAAGCCTTCGAGAAACATGTTGAACTTCTTGCCCGCAACGCGAGCCAAGGAGCGCAGATGCGCTAGATTAGCCACGCCTACACTGGCGCTGTCTTTTTCGCCTCCGGTATGCACGCGTTCATCGGCGCTGCGGCTGAGATAATTCGCGCACGCTATGTAAAGTTGCCAAAGGTTATCCGCCTTCCAAGGCGTCATGGCTTCAGGATTTACAGCTTTGATGTCGGCGTAGGTCATCAGGCAGAGCATTTTGAGCCGTTCCGGCGCACCGACTCGTTCAGCAAATGTTCGAACATTGGCGGGGTCAAATATGTCGCGCCGCATCGCCCCTGACATTTCCAGGTGGCTGGCAACAAGGTAGCGCACCGTCTCGCGATCAAGAGGATCAAGATCAAGGCGCTCGGCGCAACTGTCGGTGAGTTGGAGGCTGAGTTCGACATGATTGTCGCTCGCCACCGCTTTTCCGGAATCATGCAACAGCAACGCCAGGTAGAGCAGTTCTGGTTGTTCGACCTCGATGAGTAAGCCTGCAAAACGCTGGTCCCATTCCGATTTCGATTCTTTCAAGCGATGCAAGTTTTCGATGGCGAGGAAGGAATGTTCGTCCACGGTATAACGATGATAAAAATCGCGAACTACCAGCGCTTCGATCCCTTTCAGTTCGGGCAGTAGAAGCGTGAGTAGGCGAAGCGCGTTCATGGCGCGAAGTGCGTCGGCGGCGTGTGGTTGCACCAGCGTTTCTTGCAGATAAAGCCACAATTCGGCGCCGCGAGGGGGAGTCGCCGCAAGCGCGGGAAGCGCCTGTTCGACCTTGTATTCCGTGGTCGTGCTCAACTTCAGGCCATGCTCGGCCATAAAGTGAAAAAGCCGCAACAGCATTTCAGGATCGCGCAAGCCGGCAGGCTGCTGGAGAAAAATCAGGCCATCGACCACCGAAAAATCATCGCTTGCAACCCGCGACCGCCAGCCCTGGAACTGTCGGTACAGAGAGGACCATGCTGCAGGGATTTCTTCGAGCAGTTGGTTGCAAACGCGATGTACGGCCCGAACATGGCTGAAGTAAACACGCATCCACTCGGCCGCATTCGTGATTTCGATATCGCTGACGCCGATTTTTCGCGCCGCCGCTTCGTCCTGCATGCTCCAAGTGAGCGTGTTGTCATGGCGTCCGTGCCGAAAGTGCAGAAAGCAGCGTACCGACATCTGAAAGTCGAGCGCGGCATCGAGAGCTCGGCGTGAAGAAACCGGCAACAGCGTGCTCGGATCTGGCCACACCTTGAGCTTCTCCATGGCGGAGATCAGGGCGAGCCAATTGGCGACACTGTAATCCCGCAGGCCCCCCGGCCCGTCTTTGACGTTCGGTTCCAGATGAAAAACAGTGTTGCCAAACTTGTGATGACGGGCTCGTGTGATCTCGCCCAGGTTCTCGATCAGGCCCTGACAATCTCGCGCAATCAATTTTGGAATGACCTTCTCGTGAAGGCGTGAAAACAAATCACGATCACCCGCCAGATAACGGCAGTCGAGCAGCGAAATGGCGAACTCGACGTTGTTTGGATCCAGACGTTCGCACTCCGACAAATTGCGCGTCATAGGACTGAGCTTTAGGCGGAGATCCCAGAGTTCTTGCGAGAAGCGGCGAATCGGGTCTTTGAATTCGGTTTCGGAGTTGGCGCTGCCATGGAGAAAGAGAAGATCGATATCGGAGTGAGGAAAAAGCCAGCCGCGACCGAATCCCCCAGTGGCGACGAGCGTAAAGTTCTTGGGTCCATTCGAGGTCTCCAATTCTGAATGGGCAGCACCGACCATGATCTCGATCCACAGTCGTTGAACAATCAAATCAACCAGGGCGGTGCGCCGCTTCAGCACTGCGCGGCCATCGCCGGTTGCGGAAAAATCCTGCTCGATGGCGGCGGTTTCTTTCACGTACAGGTCCCACAATTCGTTGCGAACCGCGGACCCGGTCGTCATTTGAAGACCCCCGACAAACTCCTCGATGGCAAAATTACAAGTGCGACTTGTGTCACTCTTCCGCGGACTGGCGCTTATAAGACGCTGTCGCCGCGCTCGTCGTTGCGAATGCGGATCGCCTCATCGATACGCGAAAGGAAAATTTTCCCGTCCCCGATTTTGCCGGTGCGGGCCGCTGCCACAATCGCTTGCACCACCTTCTCGACCATGTCATCGACGAGGACAAGCTCGAGTTTCACTTTCGGGATTAAGTCCACCGTGTACTCACGTCCGCGGTAAAACTCGGTATGGCCTTTTTGTCGACCGTGACCACGAGCTTCAAAAACGGTCATGCCTTCGACACCCACCTCGTGCAACGCGTCTTTTACGGCTTCGAGCTTGGAGACTTGGATAATTGCTTCGACCTTCGTCATTGCCGTCCATTCTCAGGCAATACTCTACGGCCTGATCAGTTTTGAGCTGTTCGCGTGCTGGTAGCGACTCAACAACCGCATCATAACAATAGTCGCAGAGTCGCGGTTTGCGGAAATCGAAACTATTTATGTCGTTGATTGGAAATCCTTATGTCACAGGTGGAAACGAGCAATTCTTGGTTTGCCGGACAGAGGGATAAAACTGCCGTCGAATTGACTCGAATTGACGTAGCAGGGCTTTGTGCGGTTGGATGGATGGTGCATGACGCCTGTGCCTACGATTGTCGATCCTGATTCGCGGCGGTTAAACCGCTTGGATGCGGTGTGGGTCGCGATATGGCTTGTCTTCCTCGCGGGATTGGCCGTGTTGCCTCCCCAGTTCGAATGGCACAAACAGCTCATTCTTCTGGCCATTGGAATTGTGCAGTTGCTGGAGAGCCGGATCGTCTCGTACTCTCCAAAACGCGGCGTTTTTTATGTCGTGGTGCTGAAGATTTTGCTGGCGACGCTACTGATTGATCACACGGGCGAAATCGGCATTAACAGCAATTACTATCCTATTTATTACCTTCCGATTGTCACGGCGGCTTTGTATTGCGGACCGTGGCTTACGCTGCTGTGGACGTTTATCGCCTCTGCCGCGTATTGCTCTTATCTCTATCCGGCGATGCAGGAATATGAACTGACGCCCGAAGGCTTCGGCAATCTTGCCCTGCGCATCATGTTTTTCTTTCTCGCGGCGATGGTGGTAAACCGCTTCTCGCAGCAGAGCCAGCATCAAACCCATCTCTACCGCGATCTTGCGGAACGGCTTGCGGAGACGAACCGGCGACTCGAACTGGCTCAGGCCGAAGCGCGGCGCTCGGAGCGGTTGGCGGCTCTGGGGCAGTTGTCGGCTGGATTGGCGCATGAAATTCGTAATCCGCTAGGAGTCATTAAAGGTTCAGCTGAAATGTTGACCCAGAAACTGCAGGCATCCGATGAACTCTCTCGCGAACTGGCTGGATACATTTCAACCGAGGTCAACCGGTTGAGCGACCTGGTCACCGAGTTTCTGGACTTTGCGCGCCCGCTGCACGCGCAGCCGCATCCCGCAAATTTGGTCGTGCTGCTGGATCGCGTGCTGAAAGTTGTCGGGGATCGCTACGCTTTGAAAGTGAATGCATCCAAGGTTGGTCCCGGTAAGACCGATGCAAGTAATCCGGTCCAGGTTGCTAGGCATTACACGAGCGGACTGCCGCTGGTGCCGCTCGACGAAAGCCTTTGCGAGCAGGCCTTCCTGAATCTGGTGCAGAACGCGTATGAGGCGATGGAAGATCGCGGGGGGACGTTGGATGTTACGGTTCGACTCGGGGCGATAGACGGTCGCGACGGCGTGGAACTCCAGTTAGCGGATACGGGGCCTGGAGTCCCAGAAGAATTGCGGGAAGAGATTTTCAATCCGTTTGTGACCACCAAGAAAACGGGAGTCGGATTAGGGCTCTCGATTGTTTCGAAGATTATCGACGGTCATGATGGGTCGATTCGAGTCGAGAATCGGCCAGAAGGGGGCGCGATCTTCACAATTTTCTTTCCGCTCGAAGAGCCGGTTGAAATTTCTGCGGAGCCGGAACCGCGCTCGGCTTGGACAGGCGAGGGCGGCCGTTTCCGGGTGAGTTAGCGAAATATGCCAACTATTCTCATTATCGAAGACGAAGCAAAAATGCGGAGGTTGTTGGAACTGAACCTTGACGATGACGGGTTCAAGACGATTTCGTCGGGCGATGCCGAGACTGGATTGAAGCTGCTGTCGTCGGAAACGGTTCATCTGGTTCTTACCGACTTGAAACTTCCGGGAATCAGCGGGCTTGAATTTCTGCGAACGGCTAAGCAGCAAAATCCCGCATTGCCGATTGTGGTGATGACCGCGTTCGGATCGGTTGAAACGGCAGTGGAAGCGATGAAAGCAGGTGCGAGCGATTACGTGCTGAAGCCATTTTCGCTGGCCGAAATGCGAATGGTTATCCACAAAGAACTGGATAACTCACGGCTACGCGAAGAAAATCGTTCGCTGCGCGAGGCGTTAGGGCAGAAATATAGCCATCCGAATATCGTCGCAGTCAGTACGAAGATGCAGGAAGTGCTGGCGACGGTCGAACGCGTCGCACCGACCACCTCGACTGTTCTTTTGGGTGGTGAGAGTGGAGTTGGCAAAGATCTGATCGCTCGGGCTATTCACGAGAAGTCGCGACGAGCTTCTGGCCCATTCGTCAAGATCAATAGCACAGCGATTCCGGAGAATCTGCTGGAGAGCGAACTGTTCGGATACGAAAAGGGTGCGTTTACGGGAGCGACGACCAGCAAGCCAGGGAAATTCGAATTGGCGGATAGAGGAACGCTCTTTCTCGATGAAATTGGGGACGTTCCCGCGGCCACGCAAGTCAAACTGCTGCGCGTGCTGCAGGAACGCGAGTTCGAACGGCTGGGCGGAACGCGTACTGTGAAAGTTGATGTCCGACTGCTGGCCGCGACTAACCGCGATCTGCGAGCGGCGCTTGAAGAAGGTACATTTCGGGAAGACCTTTACTATCGGTTGAATGTTGTGCCGATCGACATTCCTCCGTTGCGCGCACATAAGGAAGATATTCCGGGACTCGCGAATTTGTTTGTTGCACGATTCTCCAAGGAGTCGGGTCGAGAGGAGAAGATCACAGGAATTTCTCCCGCAGCGGTACAGCTTCTCATGGGACATTATTGGCCAGGCAATGTGCGCGAGCTGCAAAACGTGATCGAGCGTGCCTGTGCGCTGGCTTCTGGCAGCGTGTTGGAGGCGAGCGATATCCAGCTCGATTCGCCGCGCAATCGAGGTTTCTCTTCGTCCGGCAGTTCGTCTGACAGATTTCTGCCGGAAGGCATGACGCTCGATCAGTGGGAAGATGAGATGATCCGCGAAGCTTTGAAGCGTGCTGGCGGCAATAAGTCGCAGGCCGCGCGACTGCTCGGTCTCTCGCGCAATGCGTTGCGCTATCGTCTTTCGAAAATCGGCATTGATGACAATGACGGAGAGTGATCTGCCCAGCGATTCGTCGCCATTGGATGTTGCGATCCAATCCCACGCGTCTGTCCCGCGGCGGCGCTGGCGCATAGCGTTCCTGCTGGCACTCGGAGTTCTGGTCAACTTTTTCGACCGCATCAATCTTTCTGTTTCGCGCGACGCGTTGCACGAGTCTTTCGGATTATCGTTGGTCGCCTTCGGCTATCTCTCCAGCGCGTTTAGCTGGACTTACGCTCTCTTGCAAATGCCAACTGGCGTTCTTCTCGATCGCTGGGGCGTGCGTCGCGTCGGTCGAAGTAGCGCTCTATTGTGGAGCCTCTCGTCGTTTGCGGCGGCGCTCGCTCCGGGGCTGAGCTGGTTCTTTGGAGCGCGGTTGGTTCTCGGCATCAGCGAATCGCCGACGTTTCCGGCCAACGCAAAGGCGTTGGGATACTGGTTCACGCGCGAAGAGAGAAGCCTCGCCACAGCCATTACCGATGCGGCTGCAAAGCTGGCGAGTGCGATTGGAGTTCCATTTATCGGGCTGCTGCTTTTTTATTTTGGATGGCGTTGGAGTTTTGCCACGACTGGGTTCATCAGCTTCCTTTATTTTGTCCTCTTTTACTTCATCTACCGCAATCCGAGCGAAGACGAAAACCTTTCAGCGAACGAGCGGGAATGGCTTGTTCGAGGAGGCGCGCAGCCAGAGGACAGTATCAGAGCGCATGGCGGCAGCTCGTTGGGTTATCTGCTGAAGCAGCGAAAAGTTTACGGACTTGCTCTGGGATGGGGGGCTTATAACTACACATTTTTTCTTTTGCTTACTTGGCTTCCGAGTTATCTCGCTGTTTCGCTGCACATGGATCTGCTGCACTCGGTTTTTTATACGAGCGTGCCCTGGCTGTTCGCGACATTTACCGATCTGCTGGTTGGGGGATGGCTGGTCGATGCTTTGATCCAACGCGGGTGGGACGCGAATCTTGTGCGGCAAACCGTGATGGTGACGGGGATGGCATTTGGGCTCGGAATTTTCGGCGCGGCGCACGCGCATAGTCCTATGGTCGCGGTGGTCTGGATCAGCCTCTCCCTCGGAGGACTGGCGGCAGCGGCGCCGGTGGCTTGGACGGTCCCTTCACTCATTTCACCGCGGGAGAGTGTCGGGACGCTGGCCAGCGTGGTGAACTTTTGCGGGCAGCTGGCGGCCATTGGGGCCCCTATCGCGACGGGATACATTGTCTCGGCCACGCACTCCTTTTCATCGGCCTTCGTGACTGCTACAGCAATTCTGCTACTGGGAATTGCGGGTTATATTTTCTTGCTGGGGCGGATCGAGCCGATTCCGGAGCCGCAACCGGATGAGTCTATTAAATAAGAAGTTTACCAGTTAGTACTCCCACCCCCCTCCCCCCTGGTCTTCTGGAATCATGGGGTTAGCGGGAAAATCTTGCTTTGGTCTTTGAAACGAAAGGACTTATATCAAAGTATTCTGGAATAAGGACTTATCGGTTTCGGGTGCCTAAAACATATCTTGGGACTAGAACGAGAATTTTTCCAGGAGGATGATTCTCGCGGCGGCCCATGACCAAATCGCTTCGTGTTCCTTCTATGCTGAGGCGGTGCGGGGCTTAAGTCAAACTGTTTTCGGTCGGGATGATGGAACTGTCCCACAAGCCAAAAGCAGACTTGAACGGGTTACCCGCCTCTCGTCTTTATAAGAAGGAATTGTCACAAGAAGGAATTGTGGCCGCGCCAGCAGAAAGCGGATAAACTGGCGGGTCTCTCAATTGAGGTACAGACAAAGGAACCTAACATGTTCCGTATAATTCGCCATTTGACGTCGTGCGCGGCCGACTTCAAAGTCCTTTCCAGCTGGCTTGGTCTTGTACTGGCTGTGACATTATCCGCAATCCCCCTGAGGGCGCAGACCAACGAATGGACTTGGCAGGGCGGCACCGGCATCGATCCTATAACGTGTAGCTCCAACAACAATTACTTTTGCTACCAGCCCGGTGTTTACGGCACGCAGGGAGTTCCCGCGCCAAGCAATATTCCGTCCAGCCGAGGCGCGACTGCCACCGCTATGGACAGTAAGGGAAACCTCTGGCTTTTCGGCGGCTCGGATTACGAGAGCCAAATGAATGATCTATGGAAGTTCGACAGCGCAGTCAAGCAGTGGGTCTGGCTGAACGGAAGCGACACCGGAACCGCTCCTGGGGTTTGGGGCACATTGGGCGTTCCGGCCGCCGCCAATATTCCCAGCCCACGCTCGAACGGTGTGGGCTGGATTGACTCCAGCGGAAATTTTTGGCTTTTTGGGGGGTATGGTTTAGATTCCGCCAACAACGCAGGCCCCCTCAACGACCTTTGGGAGTACAACCCAACCAGCAATCAGTGGACGTGGATGGCAGGCAGCAATGCATTCACCTGCGAATATAACTCCGACTACTTCAAGACCATCTGCGAGCAGCTTGCGACTATCGTCACACAGGGCACCTTTGCACCGGGCAACACGCCTGGCGGGCGCGACGGAGAGGTGAATTGGACCGACAGCGCGGGGAACTTCTGGCTGTTCGGCGGATTCAGTTATGACTCAGTAGGTACAGGCGGCAATTTCAACGATCTTTGGCAGTTCAGTCCTTCCCTCAATGAGTGGGCGTGGATGGGGGGCGAAAGTACGATCACGTGCGTGAACTGGCCAGCCGAAGGATTCTGCGTTGGTTCGGAATCACCGCAACCTCAATATGGAACCCTGGGTATAGCTGCTGCAGGAAACACTCCCGGCGGAAGGACCCAGGCAGTCGGCTGGACTGACAACAAGGGAAATGTCTGGATCTTTGGAGGTACAGGCGAGATTGAAACCGGGCCGCTGGCTTTTTTCGAACCGAATTTCAACGACCTTTGGAAGTTCGATCCCTCAATCAATCAATGGGCATGGATGGCCGGCAACGCAACCCTGCCGAACAGTCCCCCGAACTACCCGGGAGTGTACGGCACGCTTGGCGTTCCCGCCCAGGCAAACACGCCGTCAAGCCGGGCCTACGCTTCGGGCTGGACCGACAGCAGCGGAAACTTCTGGCTCTTCGGCGGATGGACGGGCAACCCAAGCACCTCCGACAACGGCAGTTTGAACGACCTTTGGATGTTCAACCCAACCAGCGTCGAGTGGAGATGGATGGGCGGCAACTCCACGGCAGGGACGGCCTGTAGCAGTATCAACTTCACCTGCGAACAGCCCCCAATCTATGGCACGTTGGGGACAGCCGCAGCCGGAAACAATCCCGGCGGAAGAGATCAGGTCGCTGTTTGGACAGATGTTAACGGTAACTTTTGGCTCTTCGGCGGTACGCTCGGTTATAACGACATTAACTTTAATGATCTCTGGGAATATCAACCCTCCGCGGGTACGCTGCCTCCCGCAGTCACCCCAGCGTTCAACCCGCCCGCCGGAACTTATCCAACGGCCCAAACGGTAACCATCTACAACGGGATGAGCAATGGTTCTATTTACTACACCACCGATGGGAGCACGCCCACCTCGAATTCCACTCCCTACACTGGCCCCATTACAGTTTCCTTGTCGGAAACCCTGCAGGCCATCGCCGTGGCCAACGGCTATCCCAATAGCGGCGTTGGAGTCGCACTCTATGCACTTACGGCGGCTGCGCCGACGTTTAGCCAGCCCGGTGGAACTTACTCGAGCGCTCAATCGATAACTCTTTCCGATATCACTCCCGGGGCTACAATCTACTACACAACCGACGGCAGCACGCCCACGACGAGTTCCTCAGTCTATTCGGGTGCACTCACGGTTTCTGCCACCGAGACGATTCAAGCGATTGCGGCCGAAACAGGCTTCGGCAGCAGTTCGGTAGTGTCGGCAACGTACACCATTGCGGTACCGAATTTCGCTCTAGACCCGATTGTCCCGTCCTCTTTAAGCATTGAACATGGGCAAAGCGGCACCGCCAGCGTGTCGGTGTCGCCCGAGAACGGCTTCTCATCGGCCGTTTCATTCGCTTGTTCCGGCCTGCCCGCGGGAGCGTCGTGCAGCTTTAATCCGCCCACTGTGACTCCACTCGGGGCCACCGCATCTACCAACCTCACCGTTTCCACGTCGTCGGTCGGTGCGTCGGTTCGCAACTCTCATTACAAAATATCAGGTCTCGCTCTGGTCCTTCTGCTGGGGTGTTTTGGTTGGGGACGGAGTGGTCGCCGGATAAGGCTAATCTTTTCTGGATGCATACTTGCTCTGATCGTATCCGCGGGATGTGGGGGCGGGAGCAATAATAACTCCTTCACGCCCATCACATCGACTGTTACGGTGACCGCGTCATCCAGTTCTTTGCAACAAAGCACCACGTTCATCCTGAATATAGAGTGACGCTCTCATACCACCGTGTCAGGGGTCCTTCGACTGCGTGGGGACTTCACTTTGTGAAGTCCCGACTGCGCTCAGGATGCCAAAATTTATGAAGGTTCAGGCTTGGAGTTTACGGATCTAGTTCTGGCGGACCCTGCGATTTTAGGATGGGGCACCCGCCAACAACGGAGAACTTCAGGCGGGTGGTTTTTCCGCTACTTGCAGGAATGAACGATTTGTCCGGTGCCAGGTTTTACCTTCAGAGAGAAATGGGTTTGCTCGCTCTCGTCCGCGCGAAATACGTGGAGGCGGATTCTCTCGCTTAATTTGAAACGGTAGGGGGTCTTGGGCTGGCAAGGGCAAATCAGGCGCTGCCAGTCGGGGCAGCCTGCAACATTCTCGATGTATGCGCCGTTGCTGTAGGTAAGGCCAAAGTCTTTCCTGAGGTATTGCATGTGACAGCTTGGGCACTCGACGTAGAGGCGGGTCTTCATCATGATATCTGCCATCGATGTAACTGCCATTGATGCGGAACAACGGCCTTCGAATGATTTGACTAGATTATTAGAGCAGATGTTCGCTTCCGGCACTATGGCTCGTAGGATTGGTTACTGAAGTAAGGTTACTTTGTTCAGATCGAGATTGCCGCGCTCGGGATTTGAATAGAGCGATTTTGCGAGTGCGGTTCTTCGGAGTTACGAACGACGCGGGAGTTACGAACGACGCGCATCGCCGAGCGTTCCCGACAAACTTTTCCCGTCGCCACTAATTTACTTCTGCGATCAACAGTCCAAAAGGTTCGAGGGTGACTTGGTTGCCGTTCGCCGATGCGGCGGATGAGATTACCGCTTTAAGGCTGGTCTTGCTGAAGCCTTCGTGAGACAGGTCAAAACTTGCTTTTTGCGGCGTGCCGGACATGTTGAGGGCGACGAGGAGAGCTTTTCCTTTATAGGTGCGGAGGTAGGACATGACGTGGGGATCGTTCTGGTTGAGAGCGGTGTAGGTTCCGTCCAGCAGTGCTTCGTTGGTGTGGCGCAAGGCAAGAACTTTCTTGTAGAGACTGTAGACGGAGTTCGGATCTTTGGATTCGGCGGCTACGTTGTGGGTGACATAGGTGGGCGGCACGGGAAGCCACGGAGTCGCTTTGCTGAACCCGGCGTTGGGAGCGGTGTTCCACTGCATGGGCGTGCGTTCGCCGTCGCGGCCTTTTTCTTTGGGCCATCCGGTGCGTCCGATGGGGTCTCTGACGTCTTCTCGGCGGGTGGGATTATTGTTCTCCATGCCGATTTCTTCGCCGTAGTACATGATGGCGGTGCCGCGAAGGGTGAGGTAGAACGCACCCATTAATTTGGCGATGGCGTCGTTGTTCTTGCCGTCTCCGTAGCGGTTGTAGGAGCGGACGATATCGTGATTGCTGATGACGAAGACGGGCCATCCGTGGGCGCTGTTGACGGCGTCGATCTGGGCCCGGAAATCGGGCGGGGAAAGTTTGTTGACGGTGGTGAACATGAAGTCCATGGGCATCTGGAGTTCGTTGCCGTTCTTACCGTAGTACTTGTCGAGTTGCGCGGCGCTCGAAGTCCAGGTCTCGCCGATGAGCACGGCGTCAGATTCGTCGGCGACCTGGCGGAGCTTCTGCAGTTCGTCGTGCACTTCGGGGTAATTGCGGTTGTAGATCTCGTCTGTGTTGGGGTCGCCCTGCGCGTTTTTTCCTTCGAGCACGGGATTGTCTTTGAGGTCGGGATCTTCAAAGAGAGTGTCGACGGCATCGAGGCGGAATCCGGCAACGCCGCGCTTATACCACCAGCGCGTGGTATCGAGCATAACTTTT
>Ga0302281_10001457_pt1 | contig 17093 bp, 16 predicted proteins | sample III_Fen_E1_2_FD_198762 | JGI IMG/M metagenome (GOLD analysis project Ga0302281, IMG submission 198762) | Peat permafrost microbial communities from Stordalen Mire near Abisko, Sweden - III_Fen_E1_2 | ecosystem: Environmental > Terrestrial > Soil > Wetlands > Permafrost | place: Sweden: Abisko...
CCTCAAGCCGGAAGACCTCACCGGCGACAACGGAAAATACAACCACCTCTATGACTTGATCGGCGGGTTCTACAACGACGTCCAGCGTGTCTTCAGCCCGCTCAAGGGTTTCAATCTCGCCGATTACTTCCAAAGCTACATGCGCCTGCTGGAAGTAAAGCCCGGCGATTCGGTGCTGGAAACGTCGGTTGGTACAGGCCTGAATTTTCGCTATCTGCCCGCCGGAGTGAAGCTCTCCGGGCTCGATCTTTCTCCCGAGATGCTGGACAACTGCCAGGTCAATCTACGCCGCTGGAAGATGGACGCCGATCTTTATCTATGCAATGCCGAGAGCCTTCCGTTCGCCGATTCCAGCTTCGACGTCGTCTTTCATGTCGGCGGCATCAACTTCTTCAACGACCGGGGCAAAGCCATTCGCGAGATGATCCGGGTAGCCAAGCCGGGCAGCCTGCTGCTGATCGCCGATGAAACGGAAAAACACGTGCAGGAAGTATACGAAAAGGGGCTGGGGAGCTATTACAAGAACCGCAAGGAAGTGGTGAGCGCTCCCATCGACCTGGTGCCGCCAGAGATGGAGGAGGTCCGTTTGGCATCGTTGAAGTTCGACATGTTCTACGCCCTTACGTTCCGCAAACCCTTGGAGACGTACTCGGACCGAAGAGCTCTCACTCCTGTCGACGAGCGCATCGAGGTTCACCAGCCGGCCTGCTGAAAAGGGCAGAGTCCGCTCCAAAGGCTCCGTCGCTTCTCGAAGCAGCCTAAAATAGCTCCATGATCCTTGAGACATTTCCGGTGGGGCCGCTGCAGTGCAACTGCACAATCCTGGGCGACGAACAAACGGGCGAGGCCATCGTGATCGATCCCGGCGAGGAGATCGGCCGCATCCAGAAGCGACTGGCTGCCCATGGCCTCAAGCTCAAGCAGATTCTGGTCACCCACGGCCACATTGACCACATCGGCGGCGCGCTCAAGCTGAAGCGGCTGACCGGCGCGCCGATTTACTTGAACGAGGGCGACCTGGAGCAGTTGGCCCTGATGCATGAGCAGGCCAACTGGCTGGGGGTGGAGACGCCTGAGACTGCGCCGCCGGACGAGAGCCTGGCGGATGGGATGACCGTCGGGCTGAGCAACTACCAGGCCCGCGTCCTGCACACGCCGGGGCACACGCAGGGTTCCGTTTGCCTTCACTTTGCGCCACTCAAGCTGCTGGTCGCCGGGGACACGCTGTTTGCCGGAAGCATCGGGCGCACCGACCTGCCGGGGGGGAACTCCGAGCAAATCATGGATTCGATCCACACCCGCCTGTTGGCGCTTCCTGACGAGACGAAAGTGCTCCCAGGGCATGGCCCAGCGTCTACCATTGGCGCGGAGCGGCGCAGCAATCCGTTTTTGCGGGAGTAGATTTGCACCGCTGTGGAATTCGCGGTGCGTATTATTCTAATAATATTATCTTCAATAATTTAGATAGGAATACATCAACCACTACTTAAGCCACAGGTCCAGTAAGATTACCTCCTTGATTCGTTCCCAAAGAACCCAATAAAGCGGTTACTCCAGTACTGAATTCCCGTTCTGGGCCAAGTAGGCTGACCACCAGCCAGCCAGATGGCGGCAACCCAAAGAAGTATCCCGGATGGACCCAAACACCCGCGTTGAGCAGGGCGAGCACGGTCTCTTGATCGGAGCGGAGGGCGGGAATACGGAGGATGGCATACCAGCCTCCTTCGGTCTGGAGGCGGCTTACTACCGGCAACGCGGTGAGTTGTCGATCGAGTTCCGCAAGGTTGGCGGAGGTGCGGGCGCGGATCTGTTCCTGGATTGCGCTTCTCCTGTCGAGCCAGCGGGGCAGCGCCCACTGGACCGGAGCATTCATGGAGAGGAAAGTGTCCGCGATGATTTCGAGGCGGTCGAGGGCTGCGGCTCGTTCGGGGCCGGTCGCGACAATCCAGGCGGCCTTCATCTGCGGCAATCCAGCGATTTTGCTGAGGCCACTGACCACGAATACCTGCACCCCCTCGATACCCGATGCGAAGCTTGAGCTTTTCTTCCCTAAGTCGTAGTCAAGAAAGACTTCATCGACGATCAGTGACAGGTCGAACTCACGGCACAGACGGGCGAGTTCCTCGGCTTCCCACGGCTTGGTGAAGTGGCCGGTGGGGTTGTTGGGGTGCACAAGAACGATGGCTCGGGTCTGCGGCGTGATGGCGCGGCGGAAGCCTTCCGGGTCAATCTGCCAGCCGTAGTCGTAGACCAAGGGAGCATTGCGTACGCGGACGTCGTCGAGGACGGCAAGGTAGTCGAAGAGCGGGTAACCGGGCTGCGGCACCAGGATCTCAGTGCCGGGATCGCAAATGAGCTTGAACAAAAAGCTGTAGGCCTCGCTCGTGCTTGTTGTTAAGACGATCTGCGCTGGGTCGAGCGCGACGCCGTGGTCTTTGTAGTAGGCACAGACGGCCTGACGTGCGGGGAGCAGGCCGCGCGGCTGCGGGTCATAATCGAGGGACTGGTGGTCGGCGAGCGCCTGGAGCAGATCGGGCGGAAAAGTAAATCCACAGCGGGTTGGATTCGAGGCGGTGAGGTCGGTGATGGGCTGGCCAGCCTCAAGGCGGCGGCGGTGAGCTCGCGCCAGATCGCTCTCCTCGGTGTTCCAGCCCGTCCGCTGTGAAAAACGCATAAACTCTCTCTTGTCCATTGCTTCCGGCGAATGTCTCAACCACCGGATGGGCTCGTGCACAATAGATGGAGCCGCCTTTTCCACAATACACGGGCGGCATACCGCCCCAGACGGATTAAGGAGATGCCTTGGGTCTTCGAGCAGTTGTGTTCGATTACGGAATGGTACTGACTGAGGAGCAGGACCCGGCAGCCTATGCGGCCCTGCTGCGGCTAACGGGACTCGATAGGGACCGCTTTGAGCCTCTTTACTGGGCCGACCGGCACGCCTACGACGAGGGCAAGCTCACGGGCGTTGCCTTCTGGCAGAAGCTGGTGCGCGATGCGGAGATCGGCGAAACGACAGGGCTGGCCGAAGAGCTGAACGTGTGGGACGCGCGTATGTGGACCACCCAGAACCGTGCGATGCTCGCCTGGCAGCTCGAACTGAAGCAGCACGGGATCAAGACGGCGATCCTGTCCAACATGGGCGACAACGTTCTGGCCAACATCGAGCGGACCTTCGACTGGCTGGCGCGGTTCGATGTTCTTGTCTGGAGCTATCAACTCGGGATGGCCAAACCGGAGCCGGCGATCTACCAGCACACTCTCCGTGAACTGGGTGTCGAGCCCGGCGAAGCGCTTTTTATTGACGACAGGCTGGTGAACATCGAGGCGGCACGAGCTCTGGGCATGCGCGGGATTCTCTTCTCCACGGTCGATACCCTCCGCGTAGATCTCATTGCAAATGGCCTGGATAGAGAATTGCCGCTACCGAACTGAGGGTGGTTGATCAGTCTGAAATTGGAAGGGGGTAACCGTTATTTCTTTGGGACTAGGTATCTGTTGAATCGGTTGGAATCCATCCCGCTCACTCGGAAGTTGCATCCCATTTTGCATGCCGAGGTTGATATAATAGGGAAGGAATGGCGTAAGTCTTTGTTAACTAAAGGTGAAACGTCTTTTCAAACCATTTTTCTTGAGGTAAGATGCTCGCAATATGGCAACCTCACTTCGCAAGACAAAGATCAAGGGCACTACATCTCCTGAAGATGTGCCTATCACCAACCCTCAAGGACTGTCGGCAGTCTACTCGAACCATTTTGGGATGAGTGCCACACTGACGGACTTCACGATCTACTTCATAGAGATGGGGCAGATTCCCGGACCCGACGGGCCGATTCTGAAGCAAGAACTGAAGGCGATTGTGACACTCCCGATTATGGCCGCTGCTGGCTTACTGCAAGTGCTCCCGCAACTGCTTCAGCAAAATGCGGTATCGGTAGAACAACTCAAAAAGCAGATGTCCGGTGGCAAATAAGAACGACGTACGGTGGGTGCGCACGGATGTTTTTAAGAACTCCGTATCTCTTCCAGTTTTTGTCTGGGAGCATGTGGACAAGCACGCCTTCGATAAAATTCCTGCCACCGAGGAACACATTTACCAGACCATCGTCGCCCCCGACCACGCCCATCGAAGTCTCGACCCGTTTGTCTTGGACGAAGGATGCGTCTTCGAGAAATTCTTCGAGCCCGAACAACAACGATTCCTTGTACCAGTTCTCTACGACGGCATAATTGTACCCGAGGAATATGAGAAGGGCGGGAAGAAGGGCAGAGTGCTCACTGGCTATTTTCCCGGCAAACAGAACAACAGTAGGACTGTGGGCGAGATATTTTGGTCGAATCCTGCACTCCTGAAGGACAAGGGCTCGAAATGACCTTCGAATACAGCGAATTTGCCGACACGATGGTGATTTCTATTTCGGAACCATCGTCGCCGTGCGTCTCTGTAGAAGGCCTGACTCCAGGCGTAATTCTGCGAGTGGAAGAATCGACCGGAATTGTTCGGAGCTTTCAGGTGCTGCTCTGGAGCCGCAGAATTGCACATGGACCGATTTTGATCCCAGAGATTACCGACCCAGAATTTCAATCCCAATGGATCAAGAATCAATCGTCCCTATGCGCAGGGGAGTAGTCCCCACACATGTCCTGCCTCGTCCCGCGAGTTGCTTTACAGCACGTCCAACGCGCTCATTATTCAATTTGCGCGCGTTCCAGCGGAATTGAGACTCATTCAGGTAGTTCGGGAGATGCTTCCGGCTGGCACTGTGAAACGTCCCCATTAGGCCACGCTGAATCAATGAGAAACCGCCTCCGATTGTGTTGGAGTGCAGGTCTGTTCCCTTGCGGACGTACTCGAGAAAGAGCTTTAGCTTAGCTAGGAGCTTCATCATTCCGACCATTCCACTTCTGGCGGGCCTCATAGGGTCCGCGCTTCTTCGGTTGCCCACTCACATCAATGCAATCAATTCCCCGACAATCCAAACATGATCAGTCAAACCCGCTTTTATCGCAGGTGCAACGCGCAACGTCTGCCAAATTGAAACGACGATACAGCCAAACTCGCCTCGGGTGTTTTACACTTCTCGCCGCGGACGATGCAGTGATTTGTCGGAGCCCACACTGGCGAACGGTCCGAAGAGAAGTGGGCAAATCTGAGAAGTGGGCACATAGGGGTTAACTTTGAATTTCGAGACGAGCAAGATGAAGACCGCCTGGGCGAGAGCTGCCTGTGTGGCAATGGGACTGGCAATGTTGCTGGCTGTTGCTGCCGCCGTGCAGGCCCAAACGGTACCGGTAGTTACTGGCGATGCGCGCGTTGACAAGCTGCTGAGCCAGATGACACTCGCAGAGAAACTCACATTGATCCATGGTACGCACGAAGACCCGGCGGTCTATCAGGGGCAGGCAGGGTACCTGGCCGGCATTCCGCGGCTTGGGATTCCGGGGCTTCGTTTTGCGGACGGGCCTCCCGGCGTTCTTACCCGCCATCCGTCGCACGCTGAGACGGCGACCATGGGCATGGCGGCCACCTTCAGCGTCAAGACCGTCCAGCAGAACGGCGAGGTCATTGGGCGGGAAGAGCGCTCGCTGGGTATCGACGTTGCCCTGCAGCCATTCGTGAACATGGTGCGCGATCTGGAGTTTGAGCGCGCCTTCAACACCTTTGGCGAAGACCCCTTCCTGACCGCGCAGATGGCCGTCGCAGAGACCAAGGGCATCCAGTCGCAGCACGTAATGGCGCAGATCAAGCACTACGTGGGCTATGACTCCGAGGCCTCCAGCACCTACATCGACGATCAGACGCTCCACGAAGTCTATGTCGCCCCGTTTGAAGCGGCAATCCGCCAGGCAGACGTCAGTTCCATCATGTGCTCGTACAACAAGCTCAACGGTATATTTGCGTGCGGCAACAAGGAAACGCTGACCAAGATCCTGCGCGACGAGATCGGCTTCAAAGGCTTTGTGACCTCTGACTGGGGCGCGGTCCATGCGCTGGACTTCATCAACCAGGGCCTGGACATGGAAATGCCCGGAGAACCCACGTCTGGGGTCTCAAGCTTTATGCCCTCATTCTTTGACTCGGTGCCTGTGACACCTCCAGCTCCCGGGGGCGGAGGCTTGGGCGACATGATGGAAGGCTTCTTTGGCCATCTGCCCGAGGAGCCAAAGCCTGCCCAGGGTGGGATGGGGTCATTCGGCGTCAAGCTGGACCCAAAGAAGATGCCCGAAGGCCTCAAGGACGGTACGGTTAACGAGGCTGCGATCACGCGCGCCGCAGGCCGCGTGCTGTATGAAATTGTCCACTTCGGCTACATGGACGGGATGCAGAAGCACTCTGTCACTGCGCAGGCCATCGACGAAAACGCAAAAGTCATCCAGCGCACCGGCGAAGAGGCTGCCGTTCTGCTGAAGAACGACAGTGCCCTGCCCTTGAAGGCCGCAGATCTCGACACCACCGTTCTCATCGGGCCAACAGCGCTCCAGGTCGATTCAATCGGCATGAGCGGCGAGCGCTCCACTGGCCTGCCCGAGCGCCAGGTTGGTCCATGGGATGCACTGAAGAAAATCAGCGGGCACAACAAGATTCAGCTCGCCGTGGCCGACGACATGAACGGAACCACGATCCCGGCCAGCCTGTTGAGCCACGACGGCAATCCCGGACTGGTGCGTGACGACGGCAAGGTTGACGCCCAAATCAACTTCACCAGCAAGGCCGGCAATGCCCTGCCAAAAAACTCGAAGATCACGTGGAAGGGCACGATTACAGTTCCAGCCGATGGCGAGTACTGGATCTATCTCCAGGCCATAGGCACCAACGCTGGTGTAAAGATCGACGGCAAGCGCGCTGCCCATACTGGGGCCTTTCAAGGTGGCGTGCACGGCGACGTACAACTCGCAGGGCAAGACAACATTGCTCCAACGCTCGACGGTCTCGACAACGTCCGGCGGACCGTTCAACTCAAGGCAGGCGCTCACGCAATTGAGGTGGCCGTCGATCCCGATACCTCGGAGGCTCCCGTTCAGGTCCGCCTCAACTGGTACACCCCCGACCAACGCAAAGTCGACCACGACGCAGCGATTGCCGCCGCAAAGAACGCCAAAGTCGCTGTGGTCTTTGCCTGGACCCGCCTCAAACCAACCTTTGGCCTGCCTGGCGATCAGGACAAGCTGATCGAAGAAATCGCAGATGTTAACCCAAACACCATCGTTGTGCTGAACACCAGCCTGCCCGTAGCAATGCCCTGGGTGGACAAAGTCAAGGGAGTACTTGAGATGTGGTGGCCAGGTGACGAAGGCGGTTGGGCGACGGCGAACATTCTTCTTGGCAAGACCAGCCCGGCAGGACGCCTGCCCGTAACCTGGGGCAAGCGCCTTGAGGACTACCCCGCCACCGACCCGAAGTACCCCGAACGCTCGATGAAGGGTGTTGACGGCAAGACAACCTACTCCGAAGGCGTGAATATCGGCTACCGCTGGTTCGATCTCGAAAAAATTGAGCCACTGTACGCCTTTGGGTATGGACTCAGCTACACAACGTTCACCTATAGCAATATGAAAGTGGCAAAAAACGCCGACGGCGGCCTCGATGTCACCCTCACCATCACCAACACCGGCAAGGTTGCTTCGGACGAGGTGCCGCAGGCATATCTGAGCGCGCCAAGCCAGATTCCCGACGGAGTGCAGTTCGCTGTCCGGGCGCTGGTTGCGTTTGACCGCATCCATCTCGGCGCGGGCGAAGCCAAAACAGTCGCGCTCCATGTTGCTCCGCGCCAGTTGGAATACTGGTCAACCGCAAGTGGCAAATGGATGAGGGCTGCGGGCAGCCGTACGCTCAGCGTTGGCGCTTCATCGCGGGACCTGAAACTGGAGCAGACCATCAACTAACCGGCCGCCGAGGCCTTTCCATCAGGCCCGCACACCTGACGCTGCAACCACAAGCGCTCAGGTGTGCGGGCCTGTTTTAGCTAGCCCTCGAAACGTTTTGCCGGCGTCCGGGTCTTCATCAAGAGATTTACTTGACGATGTTTGTGTCAAGTGTGCGACACTACCGGGGGTTCTTGGAGCTTCTCCAGGCAATCGTCCCAATTTGCTGCTCCATAACGATCGACGAAGAGGAATTGAAAGGGGTTAGACCGCACTATGAAATCACTGCAACTGCTTGCTCTCAGCTCTCTGCTCTGCACCGGGCTTGTTCTGGCTCAGACCACACCCGCAACAACGACTAAATCGGCAGCAAAGACCGCAGCGCCAAAGACTACCGCTGCATCGGCCCCTTCAGCTGCTGACATCGCCAACGCCAAGGCAAAGGGCATGGTGTGGGCAAACAACAGTTCCAAGGTTTACCACCCGTCCAGCGATAAGGAATATGGCACGACGAAGAACGGCGCCTTTATGACCGAGGCCGCAGCGACGGCAGCGGGCTTCAAGATGGCCGGGGGGTCTGCCTCGAAGTCGACTGCCAAGCCGGCAACGGCCGCAGCGCCTGCCATGGCTCCCAAGCCGGCCTCGATGCCTGCTCCAGCAGCAGCTTCGACCACCCCTGCCCCCGCTGCCAAGACGGCTGCCACACCAGCGCCAGCAGCTAAGACCGCCGCCCCCAAGGCCGCGGCTGCTCCTCCGCCGGATTCAGCTGCAATTGCTGCCGCCAAGGCCTCAGGCCAGGTATGGGTAAACAAGAACACCAAGGTTTACCACAAGTCCGCCGACAAGGAATTTGGCACAACAAAGAATGGCGCGTTCATGACCGAGGCCGCAGCGACGGCAGCGGGCTACAAGCTGGCCAAGAACTAATCAGTTCGCATAGTTGACTGAAAGGCAATGGCCGCCGTCCCGCACCAGGGTTCGGCGGCCATTCTTCTTGTTCCAAACAAATGATGGGCGCAGCTTTAAGCGGACAACCCTTCCACCCAAGCCTCAGGACGCTTTCCCCAACCCGACCAGCGTCACTGCAACGATGATCACCAGCATGCCCGCCCACAGCAGTCTCACTGGGCGGCTGCCCACTCCGGCCCACTCGCCCAGCGCAAGTCCCACAATGCCACCAAACAGCACGTACCCGCTCATGTGCAGCATCCAGTTGGCGTAGTCAAGCGAGGCCGGAATGTTGGCCTGTCCCCATGCGTAGAAGAAGAACTGCAAATACCACATGATGCCGCCGGCAGCGGCCATCGACGCGTTCTTTACCAGTGTGCCGTTGGGTTGACCCAGGTCGGCGCGCAGGGAGATCTTTTTGAGTGTGGCGAGTCGGAAGAAGCAATAGCTGAGATTTACGATCGCCCCACCACCCATGATGAACACATAGCTCGGCAACGCCGAGTAGAGGTGGTTGACTCCGAGACCCTCAGCCGCCGCGGCCATGGGCTTGGCCGCGTCGATAGCGAACGACATGCCGCTGGAAAAGATGCCGCAAAGAATCGCCAGCAGGATGCCGAGCTTGAGATTGAACTCGCGCACTTCGCCGATCAGTTGTGCTTCCTTCTGGTGGCCTGCGTAGGAGACGATAGCAACGCCGACCAGCGCAACGAGTACCCCGGCTAAGGTGATCTGGCCGCTCCTGGTTGTGAATAGGGCTGCCCCGCGGCCGTCAAGAATCGGAGGCATCACCGTGCCGCTCACTAGGGTGACGCCGATAGCGATTCCAATGCCGAGCGAGATGCCCAAGTGGCGCATGGTCAGTCCATAGCTCACGTTGCCCACGCCCCACATCGCCCCGAACAACGCGACCTTGAGCAAAACTGCCGTTGGGATGGAGCCGTAGAACCCAGCAAAGTTTGGAAGCAGGAAGAGGCTGACGCCGATGGGCAAAAGGATCCAGGAGAAGAGCCCAGCGACGGCCCAGGTGGTTTCCCACGACCACTTTCTAACTTTCTCAATAGGCGCATAGAACGAGGCTGCCGACGCGGCCCCCACCATGTGCCAGCCGATCCCCGCGATCATTGAACTCATCCATGCTCCCTTTTGACCCGCCGGCACACGGCGACCTCCGCCGGCATTTGCTGCGTGCGCCTGTAGGGATCGTTCCTGGAAAGCTGTCTCATAAATCCTCTTGCAGGTGAAGGTACGTCCCTCAAGGGCTAAAGCCCGGCGATTCTTGCGGCGTTTCCGGCACCCTTCGACTTCGCTCAGGGCAGGCTCTGAAGTCGTGCCCTGATACAAGGCTAATTATGAGACCAGTTTTAGAAAGCTACAGAGAAAGTGTACTGGCCGGGCTCGAGCACGAATCCGGCTTGCCCGTCGCGTGTATCTGACCTGGCCAGCTTGCTCTGCTTGAGCGCCGCTCCGTCGATCTTGTACTTTGCGACTTCATCCGCCGCGAGAGGCAGCCAGCCTGTGGTGTTTGCCGGGAGCGTCACGTGCCACTCCGCCGTGTGTGGCTCCCCAGATTTGCCGCTAACCCTCCAGTCCGAGTGAATCGTCCCGTAGGAAGAGTCATAGTCGAAACGTATGCTGCCCAGTCGCTCGTCGAATACAGGATGCAGCACGATGGTGTGGAAGCCCGCGTCGAGCGGCGTTGTGTCGACGCCGGCAGCGTAGCGGTAGATCCAATCGGCAACGGCGCCGTACGCGTAGTGGTTGTAGGAGTTCATGCTGGGGTCGTCCTTCATCTGGTCGCCATTCCAGCGCTCCCACATGGTTGTTGCCCCGTGGCCAACCAAATATCCCCACGAAGGATATTCGGTATTGAGAAGAAGCTTGTAGGCAAGACTCGTGTACCCCGCCTTGGTGAGCTCTTCCAGCAAATAGGGCGTGCCCAGGAATCCAGTAGCGAGCAGCCCGTTGTTCGCTTCGATCTTGGCTGCCAACTTTGCCGCGGCCCTGGCGCGCAACTCCGCAGGCAGCAAGTTCATGTGCAGCGCCAGCACGTAGCCGGTCTGCGTGTCGCCGCCGTGGCTCTTCGCATTGGGATTGTTGATCGCGCCAAACGGTGAAGGCGAATTATCCGCGCCAGCCACAAACCCATCTTCGTGAACATACATCTTCACGAACGCCACGCGGATCTTCTCAAACAACGCCGCATACTTTGCTTCATCCTCTGCGCGGCCAGTGACGTGGGCCATCTCCCGCATCAGGGTGACATCGTAGGCCCAGGAAGCCGTCGCCACAAGACCATAGTCCGTCCGGCCTTCGGGCGAGAGCCAGTCGCCAAAAGGAGTTCCCGACTCCTTGATCCATAGGCCATTGGGGTTCGCGGCGTTGATGGCTTCCAGGTACTTCTCCATTGCTGCCCAGTTCTGTTCGATCATACTGGTGTCGCCTGTTTGCAGCCACGAGGTCCAGGGGATAATCACGCCGGCATCGCTCCAGCCCGCGCCCGTGCCCATGTTGGGCTTGGCGGTACCCGGCGAATAGATCCCGTAGTAAGGTGTGCCCACCTGTGTGCCGCGCATGTCTTCGGCGAATTTGCGCGAGAACGGGGCAAGTCCCATGTTGTAGCTGGCGGCCCGCCAAAACACCTGCGCGTCTGCCATCCAGCCAAGCCGCTCATCGCGCTGCGGGCAGTCCGTTGGAATGCCGACAAAGTTGGAACGCTGGCCCCAGAGAATATTGCTCCAAAGCTGGTTGATCATGGGGCTGCCTGTCTCAAGCCTGGCCGTGAACGGCGCGTCGGTATGGAAGACCAGCGCGCTGACTGCATCCTTTGCGGGTGCAGTGGGCAGGCCGGTGATCTCGAGATAACGGAAGCCATGGAAGGTAAACTGCGGCGTGAACTCGTCTACCCCATTGCCCGAGAGGATGAAATGGTCTGTGGCCTTCGCGGTGCGCAGATTGTCGGTGTAGATGGTTCCGTCCGCATTCACAATTTCAGCGAAGCGCACTTGCACGTCGGTGTCGCGCGCGCCCGAGACCTTGATGTGTTCTACGCCCGAGAAGTTTTGCCCGAAGTCGTACACGTACACGCCGGGCTTGGGCTCATTCATTGATTTCGGATGGAGCGTGCGCTCCACGCGAATCGATTGGTAGTCCTGCGCCTCGATGATGACGGGCTTCGGCGCAATCGCTATCACGCTCTTCCAACCGCTTTGGTCGAGCTTCGATGAATGTCCAGACGGTTGCGTCAGGTTGAAATTCTGGCTCTCACCGTCATAGATCTCGGAGTGAAGAATGTATGAGGAGCTGGCCTGCCAACTCTTGTCTGTGGTCACCCACTCCACGGTCCCATCGGCGTATTCAATACGCAACTGGGCGCGTAGTGCAGGCGCCGTGTCGCCGTAGTTATTCGGCTGTTGAAACCATTCCAATGGAGTCTCGTACCAGCCCGGAGCCAACAGCGCCGCAATCGAATTTCGCCCCGCACTCAACTGTTTTGTCACATCGTAGGTCTGGTACTTCACATGCTCGCGAAAATCAGTCCATCCCGGCGCAAGCACCTGGTCCCCGACGCGTTGATCGTTCAGAAACAACTCATAGGCTCCCAGCGCCGTTGCATAAATGCGTGCCGACTTGACCGCCGCTTTCACCTCAAACGGGTGCCTCAGAGCTTTGACCGAATCCGGAATCCATGGGTGTCCAAGATTCGCAGTCTCGGCAACGGCCGCCTTCCACGCCGAGTCATCAAATCCGGGCTGTTTCCAGCCATCCGGCGCGTGCACGGCAGACTTCCAATCCGGACCAGTTGAGAAGGTCGCGTTGGTCCCGTCTGTAAACTCCACAAACAGGCTCCCGATCGTGGGCGGAGCAGACTTGTCTGCCATGCCGTTGGGGTTCGCGTTGTAGTGAATGGTCTCAATCGCAAGCGTGTTCACCCCAGCCGTAAGGGCCGCTGTGGCATCAGCGCGGACAAACTTCTTCCATGGCATCTGCTTCCATGCAGGGAACGCCTGCGCCGTCAGAACTTGATGTCCATTGATCCACGCGGAAACGGTGTCTTCGCCCGTGGCAAAAAACGCGGCATGCGCAACCGGCTTGGCCAGAGTCACCGTTTGCCGGAAGGCAAGATGCTTTTCCTTGCCATCCTCCGCATCCGCTTCTCCGGTGTCAGGGGATTTTACCCAGACAGCCGCAGCGTGGCGAACTGCATCCTCCTCTGCGGTTTCATAGCCGATCCAGTCAGCTTGCCAGGCTTCCTGGTGGAGCAGGCCTGTCTCCCATGTGCTCTCGGCGGTGGTCGGGGTTGATGCGGCAGAATTGGACTCGTGCGCGGTCCAGACCTTCACGCGCAGCGTGTAGCGATGCGAAGCCTGGAGGGCCGGGCCGGCGTAACGAACATTGAGCGACTGGTCTGAGGCGATACGGCCAGTCGACCAATCCGGCTTGTTGGCTGCTGCGAGCGCTGGCGATGAAAAGACATCTACCTGATACGCCGCTTGCTTCGCTCCGCGGGCCGAGTCGCTCAACTGCCACGAAAAGCGAGGCGCTGGGTCATCAATGCCAAGGGGCGCGTTCAGGTCGTCGACGCGTATTTCGACAACCCGGGTCTGGGCGGTATTCAACGGCTCAGCTGCAACAAAAGTGCTCGCGGCAATCGCAAGAGCTACAAGCGTGGCATACGGCGAAGTGCGGCTAATCATGGTTGCCTCGCAAACTAAACCCGTCCCCAAAACCCACCCATTGTCTAGCGCGCACCCCGCATTTGGGAAGCGGCCTAATTGCAGGGAGCTGGAACTGGTTTTCCCCAAATGAAATTATTTTCCAGACGGAATTACCTTATGCAAGGGGCGTAACGATTGTCAAAGGAAGAGTTGGTCTGAACGTGAAGGGAAGGAGCTATGCAGGCGAGACCCCAGCCGCTAGCTGCGGGCGATATTCAGGCGCTTGTAGAGCTCGTCGAAGAGCAGGCCGCGTCCGGGCGCATACGGCTGAAACCACTCGCCATCGATCACCAATTGCGGTATTGCTCTCTTGCCCACGTGACGCAGCACCTCATCCGCAGCCGCGGGATCGTGGTCGACGTTGATCTCGGTGTATTCGATGCCGTGGGATTCAAGAAACTGCTTAGCCTGCCGGCAATCTCTGCACCAGTTGGCTGAGTAAACCTGCACCTTCATAGAACCAGTCTACCGGCTGGACGAGTGGTACCATCTGTGACCATGACCACAGCCATGACAGCGAGCGACATCAAGGCACTCCTTGGGCTGGAGCCGCACCCGGTCGAAGGCGGATCCTTCCGGCGCACCTATACATCGCCCGGAACTATGGAGTTGGAGCGCGGCACTCGGCGTCAGGGCACGGCGATCTACTACCTGCTTGAGCCGGGGACCTTCAGCGAGATGCACTTGCTCGAGTCCGACGAGATCTTTCACTTCTACCTTGGCGACCCAGTGGAGATGCTGCAACTCTGGCCGGACGGGCGGTCTGTCCGCGTCACACTTGGCCCGGACCTGGCCAAAGGACACCATGTCCAGCTGGTGGTGCCGGCAGGGGTTTGGCAGGGGACGCGTCTGGTGGGAAATGGGAAGGTTGCGCTGCTTGGTTGCACGGTGACGCCGGGGTTTGATTTTGCGGATTATCGGGGCGGGAGCTTTGAGGAATTGGCGGCGAAGTGGCCGGTAGAAGCGGAGTTGATTAGGAAGTTGACGCGGCGCTAGTCTTTAGCGACGCTCGCGAAAGAAGCTGCGCAGCAACTCTGCCGAATCATCGGCCAGAATCCCCTGGTCCACCAGCAACTGGTGGTTAAGCTGCGGGTGATTCAGGACCGAAAGCACCGACCCGCAGGCGCCGGCCTTGGGGTCGGCAGCGGCATAAACCAGGCGGTCAATTCGCGCGTGGATGATGGCACCCGCGCACATGGAGCATGGCTCGAGCGTGGCGTAAAGTGTGACGCCGTTGAGACGGTAGTTGTTGAGTGCGGCAGCAGCGGCCCGGAGAACGACGACTTCAGCGTGGGCAGTTGGGTCGTTGTCGCGGAGAACGCGGTTCTGGCCGCGCGCAATGATTTGGCCTTCCTGCACCACGACAGCGCCGATCGGCACCTCGCCCGCTGCCGCAGCGGCGCGAGCCTGGTCGAGAGCGGCGGACATGAAGTCGAGGTCGGTCAAGCGAAGGTGGCGCCAGGACGCAGGTGCTTAAAGTTGATTCCAGCCAGCCCGCGAGAGCGCAGCATACTTGCCAATCGCCAATCGATTGTCAAAATCAAGTGGTTGGTGGCGAGACGCGATAGTGCTGCATCGGTGATTCCAAACTCGCTCGATCCGGGGTCGGCCATGATTTGTAAAGCTGTTTCGTAGATCTCAGGAATCATTCCGATCCCTTTTGAAATATGAAAACTCCAGGCTGGCTTTTTCCACGACGGTAATGAATTTGCAAGATTGGATACCTCGGTCAAAACGTGCGGTGTGGTTTTCAACTCCCCCAGCCCAGCGAGGGTTTCGGCGAGAACGTACAGGTCGTTAGGCTGGAATGAATTCAGACGTTTGAACGTCCTTACCAAGGTGGGATCGAAGCTGCTACACCAATGCAACAGGAGGAGATTAGAGTCGAGTACAACTGGCCAACCGCCGTAGGTTTCAAGCAATGGATGGGCCAGGGTTCTCATGCAGCATATTGCTTGATTGCGATTAAACCGCCATCTTCGGCGTTTAAGGTGACGATCTTTGCAACTCGCTTGAACCCAAAAGGAGTGACTTGTTGGCCAAGGAACTTGGCAGTCTCCGGATCGCCGATGCTAAATGTGAGTTTCCATATCGGCAACTTAGCTCGCTCCTGCGTTTCAATGGTCTCCGACTCGACTTCTTCTAGCCGAATGTCCTGTGTTTCAGCCAGGTCAGGCATGATCTCCTGAATATAACCAAGAGCCTTTTGTGTTGCCTCGCGCGGATTCAGCATGCCTGTGTCCCCTTTGGAGATATTCTACCTCGAAGCTCGACTGGCTCCCGCCGGCTGTTGCTGGGTCATGCAGTGGAGCGTGCCCAGGCCCCAGACAAGGTCGACTGCGTGGATGCCGATGACCTCGCGCTCGGGAAACAACTCGGCGATGATATTAAGCGCGATGCGGTCGTTGGGGTCGTGGAAGGTCGGGACCAGAACAAGGCCGTTGGCGATGTAGAAGTTGGCGTAGCTGGCCGGCAGGCGCTGGCCGCGAAAGACGACGGGCCGGGGCATGGGCATCTCAACCACGTTGAACTGTTTGCCTTCCAGTGTGCGCGCAGCCCTGAGGCGGGCGAGGTTTTCGGCAAGCGGTTCGTGGTTGGGATCGGTTGCATCGGGCTCGACTGCGGTGAGAATAGTCTCCGGGCCGACGAAGCGCGTGATGTCGTCGACGTGGCCGTGCGTGTCGTCGCCAGCGATGCCGCGGTCAAGCCACAGAACCTGGTCGATGCCAAGGAAGTCGTGGAATACCTGCTGCATCTGCTCGCGGCTCAGGCCGGGGTTGCGCGCCTGCACTTCGCTTAGCAGGCACTCCTCGGTGGTGAGCAGAATTCCCTGCCCGTTGGTATCGATCGATCCGCCCTCTAGCACAACGCGGCGCTCTCTGCCCCGACCGATTTTCGCTGTGGGTTGCCATGACGGCAGCTTGAGTGCCTTGGCGGCCTTGGCGGGCAGCTTGTCGTCGAGTTGCCAGTCGTCGTACTTGGCCCAGGCATTGAAGCGCCAGTCGGTCAGGGCGACTTTGCCCTTGGTGTTTCGGATGAAGATGGGGCCGGTGTCGCGCGTCCAACTGCGGTTTGTGGGCCAGCGGTGGAAGCGTACGAGATCGAGATTTGCTCCGGCGCGCTCAAGGATGTTCCGAATGCGCGACTCGGCTCCTGCATCTTCGACGACAAGGTGAACGAGCTCGTGCGCTGCGAGGAGGCGGACGATCTCGGCGTAGAGCGATGGGATCGGCGCGAACTTCCCCGGCCAGTCTTCGGGATTGTGCGGCCAGGCGAGCCAGGTAGCTTCGTGAGGCTCCCACTCAGCTGGCATGCGATAGCCCAGCTTGTGCGGCGTTGCGGCTGGAGCGGTCTTGTCAGCCATGTCTACTTGAGATCTCCGTCCTGGGTCCAGGCACTGACCGGATCAAGGAAGCGGCTGGTAATGGGCGCATAAGCGTCGATGCGGCGGTCGCGCAGGAAGGGCCAGTTGCGCCGCGTCTCCTCAATCAGTTGCATGTCGATCTCGCCCAGCAGAATGTCCTCGGCATCGAGCGAGGCCTTGGCGATGATGCGGCTAAAAGG
>Ga0302281_10001458_pt1 | contig 17090 bp, 15 predicted proteins | sample III_Fen_E1_2_FD_198762 | JGI IMG/M metagenome (GOLD analysis project Ga0302281, IMG submission 198762) | Peat permafrost microbial communities from Stordalen Mire near Abisko, Sweden - III_Fen_E1_2 | ecosystem: Environmental > Terrestrial > Soil > Wetlands > Permafrost | place: Sweden: Abisko...
TCCTGACACATTCCCATTCCAAATCACTCCGGTAAACATGGAGTTCGCTCCACTCTGGTAAAGGCGCTTAAAAGCTTCCGCGAACCATGCCGACGATTGAGTTTGATTAACATTATAGCCATGAACAAAAACGACCTGCTTTCCGTTACAGCGAGAGTCAGGGTAGTTGAGAGGGATACTTGTGCTCGTAGGGATAGTATTCGTGGTACCGGTGACGGAGTCCTCATTGAGCGTCCGGTACATGTTGCTGATTTTATCAATGCTCAGCGGAAACTTGAGCTGTGCCACCGCTTGCTGATTCTGATTTGTAAAGACGGAAGCTCAACCTTGGATAATAATATGTTCACCACTTGGATCGCGTCCACTCACTCCCGGTCAAGACTGAACTTGCCGGGACCGATCAGCAGGAGAGAGAGGAAGACCGAGCCGAGCTCAATCGCATGAGAGGCCACCTCCCATTTATCGAAGATGCTGCCCGGCGTGGTATGAAAGTGCATCGAGGTGGCAACGACCATTGTTGTCAGTAAAAACAGGCAGGCGGGCCGGAAGCAGAAACCGATGAGGAGGAGAAATCCCCCCAGGGATTCCGAGAGAGTGGCCATGAGCCCCCAGAAAATGGGAAAGGCTCCGATGCCGACAAACTGCATCGACTTGCCGAGTTTGATCCAGATCTCGGGGCCGGCCATCAAGGTGGGTAATCCATGCGCAAGGAAGGAAAGACCGATCAGAATGCGCAGAAGGAGCAGCCCGGCGTCGCGGTATCTGCTGAGGGATCGAAGGATCATCGGAAGAAATGAGAGGGGATAATGATTGATCAAATCTGAGATTACCACGAGGAACACAAAAAAACCACGAAAGGGGATATTCTTTCATCATTCGTGCGATTCGTGACTTTTGTGTTTATACCAATTACAGAATCAGATTCTTTCGATTGCTGACAAAAAAGCCATGCCTCCGCCGATCAACAAAATCATCCCGGTTCCCAGAGAGCAACTTGAGCAGCTTCTGAGGGAGGCCGGAAGCCAGCAGACGATCGAGCAGTTTCTCAACCGGACGGAAATCCAGGCTGCGATTCAAACGAACAAGCTGTATCAAAAACGGGCCGCAGCCGCGCGATGGAGTCGCATCTGGCTCCTGGCAAGCACCCTTTTTTCCTTGGGCAGCTTTGTTTCCTCACCCAATCCGGAAGATGGCATCGCGAGTCTTCTGCTGGGTGGCATGACGGTGCTGGAGTTCAAGGTTCATTCCTGGTTCCTTCAAATCGATCCGAGAGGTCCGCTCTGGGGCTTCAGAAATCAATGCCTCTTTGCATTTCTTTTTCTTGCCTGGGGTTTCTATCATTATCTCGTGCCGCCTTCCGCAAAGGAATTGGGAGGAATGGGACTTGGAGAGCTGGGGATGGGTGATCTCACCGCCATGGTTCAAAATCTGGAACGAATTTTCTATGCCGTTGTCGGCACCATCGGTGCCCTGGGCCAAACCATCCTGGCGTTTTACTACCGCAGGGCATCAGTGAGTTATTCTGCCTCCACCGGCCGGACATCATCATAGAAGTGGGCCAGTGCGGTCTGATAATACGGAGCAACCCAGAAGCTGCTGATGCCGCAGGTGAGAAGCGCCAGAAGGAACCAACCGATAAAACGAAGCTGGAGAAAAAAGAGTTTTCCACGACGTCCCTTCATCATTTCTTTGCTTCGTTGTAATGCGTCCAAAGGACTCACCGAGGGATCGTCGGCCAGGATGAAAAAGGTCATGGAATAGGAGTAGCCCGCCATGATGCCGGGTATAATCAAAAGCAATGTCCAGAGGAGGATGAAGAGAATCATCAGAAAATAGGTTAACAATGCCTTCCAAAAAATATTAAAGCCTTGGAAGAGATTGCTGAGGCTAGCTTCCGAGCGGCGGGCAATGGTTAAAAAGAAACCGAAAAATCCAACCATCAACGGTGCCGTGATGACAAACTGCAGGAATTGACTCCCATAACCGATAAATCGAATCCTTTCTGGAATCTCGATTCTTGGAGTCATGTGATGCATGCCAGCTAGTTGCTGGGCATGAGCAGTCGCAATTGCAGCATGATAGGCGGCCACACCTTGTGGGATGACTTGCATTAAGACAAAGACCGCGACGATGCCCGTGTAAATCAGGGTTGCTCCAACAGCCAGTCCCCAACGCCCTTTGAGTGATTCCCGGGCCCTGAACATCAGGTCGAGATTTTGCGTCATGCCGCGTTCGACAGAAAGCTGAGGTGACAGCGTCGATTGCTGAGCCGTACTGAAAAGATGTTCAATTGTTGAGGCGGAGACCCACCGATCTCCAATCAAGCTATTCCAGACAAGATCTTCGGGAGTGAGACTGCCGCTTTGAGCAAGGCGTTGAAGCTCGCTTTCAGCCACCGGGCCATGTTGAGTCCCGTGTCGGGTGTAAAACCACTGGGTAGGGCTGTTTGAGGTGTTCTCTTCGGAGGGCATTATTTTGTTTTGGGGATGATTCCTGCGAAAATCACTGGAGCTATTATTGAACGCAGGTGCAAGCTGAATCAGGATGAACGGTGAATCTGATTGAAGCCCGGCTGCTGAACGGGTAGGAAGCAGTAGACATGAAGACCCTCCCTTGCCTCTTTGCTCCTGTTGCACTCATTTTTGCCTGCCTCTGCTGCGGATGCGCAAGCGGACCGAAGGTGGATCCCCAGATCACCGCAGCCGTGTCGGCGGGACATGTGAACAAGACGACGTACGACAAGGTCGCCAATGCTCAGGTGCTCGACTACGATGATATCAAGGCACTTGTGCAGGGACATGTTCCCTCGCACATCATCGTCGGCTATCTCCGCAGCACACAGCATGTCTATGATTTTTCGTACACCGAACTTGCCGGGCTGAGGGAGGCCGGTGCGAAACCGCATCTGCTCAATTATCTCACGGAGACGCAGGGATTCTATGGCAACAATCAGCCTGCGAAACCGGGCAACAGGGTGCCAGGTGATGTGAAATATAATACGAAGCTGAATCAGGACAAACAGCCATTCTTCTACAATGCCCCGGTGGTGGACGGTTGGTATGATTCGGCCTACACCGAGTCCTCCTACAGTCCCTTCTCCTTTAATTGATTGAGTCTTTGGAAGTGACGTTGCCGGAGTTGTGAATTTCGTTTCACCACTCCGGCAGCGTTTTCCTTTTCCGGGAGTCCTGATCGCCGCCATCTGCGGCATCCTGCTCGCTTCATGGCTCGGGCCGACGGTTTGCTTGGCGGTTCTTTTGCTGGCTGGTTTACTCGTCCTGTATCCTCTTCGCAGGCAAGGCGGTTTTGTCTGGGCACTGACAGCCATCGTCTTTGCAATCCTCCAGCTCTGGCAGTGGAATGTCGCCCCTGCAAGAAAGATGGCGCTCTGGTTCGATGCGCACCCCCAGGAACTTGCCGTGCAGGGAGTCGTTGTTGCCGAGCCAAAAATCTCGGTCTCGGGCGTGGCCAGTTTTCCTCTTCAGCTTGAAAAAATCGAAGCCTTGGAAGACTCGAAAGCGGTGAAGAGTCTTCTTGTGCTGCCGATTCAAGTCGAGGTGCGTTGGGCTGGAGAGAAACCACAGTATGGAGATCTTGTGAATTTTCAGGCCGTGCCCTCTCGTCCTCCATCGCCTCGAAATCCGGGTGCATTCGATTATCAAGGCTGGCTGGAACGGCGCGGGATTTTTACGGAGTTCAACCTCGATCCCGCAGAGCCGGGAAGGATTCTTTCCCACGGGCATGGAAATCCATTGATGGCTTGGGCGATCGCCTCGCGGCAGCGGATGGAGGAGATTCTTTCGACGGATCTGAAGGGGCCTGTCTTGGGAGCTCCGGATGTGCTCAGTGCCATCGAGGGGATCACACTCGGTGAGACGGAAAATGCTCCGAGCGGGTTCACCGACGACTTCCGCTTCACGGGAACGATGCATCTTTTTGCCGTCAGTGGTCTTCATGTCGGAATGCTGGCTGTCATCATTTGGTTTGGACTCAATGCGGCACGGCTCCCCAGGAGTTGGGCGGTCGGTTTGATGATCCCGTCACTTTTCTTTTATGTTCTGGTGACCGGCATGAAGATGGGAAGCATCCGGAGTGCAACGATGGTTTCCCTCCTTCTCTGCGGCACGCTGCTCTACCGACGCGCACCCCTGTTCAATACCCTGGCGGCCTCGGCCCTGCTTCAGCTTTCCCTTGATACAAACACGCTCTTTTCTGCCGGGTGGCAGTTTTCGTATTCGGTAGTCTTTGCGATTCTTGCCCTGGTGCCTCCGCTAGAGGCGCATCTGTCGAGCGTTCATTCCCCCGATCCGTTTCTTCCGCCGGTGCTGCTGACTCGCCGGGAACGGTGGAGATTTTCCCTCTGGAAGCATGTGTCCGGACTGCTTGCCGTTTCCATTGCCGCCTGGATTGGATCGCTGATTCCCACAGTTGCCTATTTTCATCTTATCTCCCTCTCGGCAATCGGAGCGAATCTTCTGGCGGTTCCGCTTGCCTTTGGGGTGCTTTCCCTGGGAGCCCTCTCACTGCTCTTCGGTGTCCTTTCACCATGGGTGGCCGGTGCCTTTAATAATGCCAACTGGCTGGTGACGAAGTTGCTGCTTCTTGTCGTTCAGGGGAGTGCCTTGTTGCCCGGTAGTCATTGGTTTGTCGGGCCAATCGCAAAACCGTATCCTGTCGCCACGGTTTTTGATCTCGGCGGAGCCTCCTGCATGGCGCTTCAAAACGGGAGTCACTTCGCCCTGGTGAATGCAGGGAGGAAACGGGATGCAGCGCGGGTGATACTTCCGTTTCTGGAATCACGTGGAGCCAATCGGCTTCAAAGTGTTCTTATCTCCAAAGAGAATGCATCGCATCTGGGTGGGCTCTTGCAAATTCAGAGGGAAATTCCTTTAAGGAATCTCTGGCTGCCGTTCTTAGCCGATTCTTCCCGCTCCCCGGTGGCGAGGGAAGTCATAATCTCGTCTGGAAAATCTGCTGGTCAGCTTCATCCGGGAGATCATTGTTTGCTGGTTCCAGGAGTCGATGCGACGATGTTGCCTCTTGTTGAGGCTGGCAAAAACGCGAGGGATGCCATCCTGATCCCCTGTGTTTCCTGCGGAAGCATCCGAATTCTTCTTCTCCCACGAATCACCCCCGAACTTGCAAAGCAACTTGCTGACAGTTTGCCGGAGGTCTTGCACGCCGAAGTGTTGGTGATGCCACTCGGCGGAGATGAAATCATCTCCACCTTGCAGGTGATTAGAAAAATTTCTCCCAAAGTCATCATTTCACCGGTCGATGAATTTGCCAGGAATGGACTGCCAAGCCATGAGTGGGATGATCTCCTGGCGGCAGAAAAAATCACTCTCCTGCGCCAGGATCAGACTGCTGCGGTCATCATCGAAACCGATCCGGTTCATCCGCAGGTGAAGGGATTTCTTACGCCCCAGTCTCCAGTCCCACTGGGTCGGCAATCGGCGGAGGATAAATAGGAAATAATAATTCCACTACTCGTCGGAGAATCTAAGGTTGCCAAGGCTTTGAAGAAACAGCTCGTGCCGTGTCGGATCGTAATGATGGACGATGAATCCGAGGGATTCGGCGCTTCGCACATTGTCGATCAGGTCGTCGATGTAGAGCGTGGTGGAGGGATCAATGCCAAACTGAGTCATGGCGATCTCAAAGATTCTGGGCTCCGGTTTCATGACGCCGGCTTTGTAGGAATAGACACCGTCGAGAAAGAGCGCGTCGAAGAATTCATATTCCTCGAAAATGTGATCGTGATGGATGCAGCCGATATTGGAGAGAAGGTAGAGGGGAATTTCCCCATGAAGGGATCGGGCCCAGTCAACCATCGGGACGTTGACTTCAAAAATACGGCTCCAGATGTCGAGAAAATGATCCTCCGGTCCGTCATGGGCAAAGGCATTGCGCACAGCCTGCACGAAATCAGCCCTGCCAATCAGGCCGGTTTCATGCTCCACGCGCAGGGGATGGAGTTCTTCCTGAGAAGGGGGAGCCTGCTTGCCGGTGTGTTTCAAAATCTCCTGCTCTGCCACGGTGTAGTCAAAGGTGAGGAGCACATTGCCAATATCAAAGATGACGGCGTTGATTTGAGACATGGTTTTCTAGGTTCTAGGTCTTTTAGGCTTTGGGCTGGAAAAGATAAATCAGGAAGAATTTCTTCAAGTCTCAGGTTTTAAGTTGGCTGGCCCGGCCGTTGCTTCGCATCCGTTACGGCATCCTTCTCTGCAACCTCCAGCACGATGCGGGCTGCATTGCGTGCCCCGTCCGGTTTGCCGGTTTTCCAAGCGTTGGCTTCCCATGTCTTCCAAACTATGGCTCCGTGAGAAAATACATGTTGCACCGCCGTGGCGATTGCCTGGGGTGAAGTGGCCGTGCAGCCGCAGTTGGCACTGATCAGGAGTTCGGCATTTCCCTCTTCCTGACCTGGAATGATCTGGCTCATGACCAGAGGTGTCGCGGAGGCGAGGCATTCCTGAACGGTGGCTCCCCCCGCCTTGGCAATAATGAGATGGCTGGAAGCAAGACGCTCGGGAAGGTCATTCATCCATCCCTCGATCCTGATCGGTGGAGAAAATGAATCGGCGATTTTCTGTAATGATTTGCGAAGATTCTCGTCACGACCGCATGCAGCGGAAACCTCGATCTCTGTGACTGACAGGATTTTCTTTAGGATTTTCTCCGCGTTTTTCTGACCCGGATTCACCAGGTAGAGAACTTTCGGGACGACTGTCGGTCTGAGTTCTGCACGCCTGCCCCGGAGTGTTTCAAAAAGCAAGGGAACCGGAAACCCGGTGACGCGGAGTTTATTGGCGGGAACGCCGGCCTCTTCCATGACCCGTGCCGTCACTTCATTGGGAAGAAGGTAAAGATCGGAATGGCTGCGATACCAGAGGGAGTTGATGGAGATCGAATCGGTGACGACTGTGATCATCCTGTAAGGGCGGGTATTCCGGCCATGAAGATGGTCGAGAAGGTGGTTGTATCCGGGATAAGTCGAAACGATGACCGAGGGGTTGATTTCGGATATTGTCCGGCTGAGAAGGCGGGCTCCGCGCCTGAAAATGGCGATTTGGGCAGGGGCTTCCTTGCTCTGGTGGAGATGGGTAAAAAACCAGGACCAGAGTGCCGGGAGATGATTGATGAAAAAGAAATAACTTGTCTGAGCGATCATGTAGAAGAGGCCGTAGGCTTCTGCAAAGAGATCCCTCACTTCGACAACTCTCCCCGGATCCTGCTCGCGAAGGGCTGCCGCGAGATTCCGCGCAGCAGCATTATGCCCTTCGCCAAAAGCGGATGTCAGAATCAGGATGGGGCGTTTGCCGGAGGGTTCTGTCACGCGGGTGGGATGTGTCTGCATCCTCCTATCTTGGCGGGAGAAGCATAGGAAGAGCTAAAATAGGAAATCTCCCATGCTTAGAGCCATTTCTTCCTGCGAAAATAGAGAAACATGGACAGGGCGATCGAGAAAGCGACAAGCCAGAAGGCAGGATAGCCGTAGCGCCAGGTCAGCTCGGGCATATTGTACGGCCCCTCATGAAAATTCATCCCATAGACTCCGACTAAAAAAGTGAGCGGCATGAAGAAAGTCGAGAAGAGCGTCAGAACCCTCATGATTTCATTGGTTCTGTAACTCAGGCTCGAGTGATAGACATCCATGAGTCCGGATGTGAGATCCCGATAATTTTCGATGATGTCGATGATCTGGGTGATGTGTTCGTAGCTGTCGCGAAGATAAATGCGGGTGTTTTCACAAACCAGTCCATTCTCCTCATGCATCAGATGGCTGAAAACCTCGCGCTGTGGCCAGGCTCCACGCCGCATTTCAAGCAGGATGCGCTTGTAGTGAAAGAGATCCTTGAGAATGTCGCGGCTCGGATGTTCGACAAGTCCCTCCTCGATGGTTTCCGTCTCGTCACCGATCATCTCCAGGACGGGAAAATATTGATCCACCACGCTGTCAAGAAGGGCGTAGGTGAGAAAGTCGGGGCCGAATTTTCTGATCAGGGTGCCCGGCAGATTCAGACGATGGCGAATTTCCTGAAAAGAATCCCGCGATCGGTTCGGTTGCACGGTGACGACGAAATTTTTCCCAAAAAACAGACTGACCTGTTCGATTTCCACCAGTCCCGCGTTTTGAGGATCGCAATATGCCCTTGATGTGATGAGAAAGATTCCTTCCTCGATTTGTTCCATCTTGGGGCGTTGGGAAGTCAGGACATCCGCAATGGTAAGGGGACCCAGCCCAAAATGCTCACCCAGAATCCGGACGGTTTCTATATCGGCGCTTCCGTTGACGTCGATCCAGTTGTTCTTTGAGGGGTTGAATTGATGGATGGCATCGGAGGCACCCTTGCAGGTGATTTCTTCCAGGGAGGAGGCATCGTACGTGGTGAGGGTGATGATTGGAGGGGCGGTTTCGGTGAGCCCTTGGAGTTGGAGAGACGACGGGGCGGTGCCGGGTGTCCGATAAACAAGTTTTATCATGGGATTAAATCAACGGTTCCCTAAAATGATCATATCCTGAAGTGATGGGGGTGGAGAGGGACTCTTTCGGCGTCAGCTTTCCAATACAGGTGAGTGAGAGTGTTGAAAACTCCTTTTGCCACTCTCTGTGAAGAAGTGTCCATGCCGATGGGCGGATGCACAAAAGGAGTTCGTAGTCCTCGCCATCCGAAATGGCCTCTTCCGCCGAGCTTCCCCGGTGCCGCGGCAGCAGTTGATGATCGATCTGGAAGGAAGTGTTGCAGGCACGGGCGAGTTTGGGGAGATCACTCCCAAGGCCGTCACTGAGATCCATCATGCAAGTGACCGCTTTTTGGGCGGCAAGCCATTGTCCCTCTGCCAGGCGGGGGTGAAATCGGAGATGACGACCGCTGGCGAAGGAGGCGCCGAGCTTGCCGGTGACGCAGATAAGATCGCCGCTCCTGGCGCCGCCGCGAAGGCGCAGATGGGTTCTTTCCACTTGTCCGGAGAGTGCCACTGACAGGAAGAGTGGGCCTGGAGAGCGGACTGTTTCTCCGCCAACAATGGAAATGTGAAAAGCTCGCGCCCCTTTGCCAATGCCACGATAGAGGGCCCGCCATTCCTTTTTGCTCCAGGTTGCCGGAGCAGCGACGGTGATCAGTGCGTGTTTTGGAACGCCTCCCATCGCTGCGATGTCGCTGACCGGACGGCAGAGTGCTTTCCATCCGATCAGGTGCAACGGCGTTCCGGCTGCAAAATGAATTCCTTCCACGAGTGCATCTGTTTTCAGAAGATCATAGACGGCTGGTTTTCCGGATTGGCGGATTACGGCACAGTCGTCACCAATTCCCGTCACGACATCTCCTGAGGGGGAGGGAAGTTCAGCGACGATGAGACTCAGAACCTCCTCTTCCGATCGGGGGTTTGGATTCCTCTTTCCTGATTTCCTCTTTTTTAGATTCATGGATTCTTGCCGCGCGGAAGCTTTTCAGACCGCCGCTAGGCGAGATCAGGCCAGAAAATCAATGCCACGACGGTCGAGGCGTTGAAAGCTGAATGCATTGTCATTGTGGCCCAGAGGGAGCCCGTGCGCTCGTAGAGGAGGCAGAGGGTCATGGCAAGAAGGAATAGACCGGGTGCCGACGGAAGATGCTGATGAATTGCAGCGAAAAGCAACGAAGAGCCCAAAATTGCCGGAATACGGCCCGCATATCTGCGGATGACGCCGTAGAAGTAACCTCTAAAGAGGATCTCCTCCGCGATCGGTGATACGACAAGGGCCATGAAAATCACGGCCAGACGATGTTTCAAATCGGGATGTGCAAGAAAGTAGCGTACGATGAGCTGCGAGTCATTTGAATCTCCCGAAAACTTCTGGACGACTCCCTGAGTGACCATGATCAGCGGATAGAGGATGCCAAGCCAGAGAAGTCCGGTGATGGCTGCTTTGGGAAATCTGGAAGGCTCAAGATGGAAGATGGAGATCGGGGAATTTTTCTGAAATCCCATGATCCCAAAGATCCCCAGGGTCAGGGAGACGTAAAAGATGCAATTCGCGACGATGAGACGGAGGGTGATGATTTGCGGCCCTTCGGAACCGTTCCAGATAACCCAAAGCAGCCAAAGCCCGAGGATGCTGGCGCAAAGGATATCGGGCAGTCCGAAGGGCTGTGCCGTGAGGGTCGCCTGCCGGGAGCTTTTGATGCCAAGCCAACCGTAGACGGCGAGCATAAGCACCAGGAGGGTTTCGAGCAGCCAGTTGCTTGTCTGAAAGGGTGTTGTTCCGGAGACTGTCGCGAGCATTTCCATCACCAAGCGTAGAAGGAAGGGAGCAGATAGAGGCGCCCGCTTTCCAGTTTTATTCCTGGAGAGGAACCGACATTGAGATCAAGGCGAATGTCACTCTTCTCCGAGTTTTCAAAGAGTTTGAGGAATTGCTCGAATCCCCGCTTTTTTTCGTACAGGACGATTTCGGCTCCCGGGGCCTTCCCCAGGAGACGAGCCTTGTCATAAGCATCCTCAATGTAGCCGAGTTGATCGACGAGCTTTGCGGCGTAGGCATCCTTCCCGCTCAACACGCGCCCATCCGCAATGCCATTGCGTAATACGGTCGGATCCAGATGGCGTGACGATGCCACGATGCCCAAAAAGCGGTCATAGGTCTGCATGACCAGTCCCTGGAAGTAACTTTTTTCCTCGTCGGTGAGATCGCGGGCGCCGTTGAGGGCATCCTTGAATTGACCGCTCTTGAAGATAACCGACTGAAGGCCTATTTTTCCAAAGAGATCCTTGTAATTCAGGGTCGAAATGATCACTCCGATGCTCCCGGTAAAGCTTGTGTCACTGCACATGATCCAGTTCCCCCCGCAGGCGATGTAGTAGGCTGCAGAGGTACCGATGGAGTTGATGAAGATGACGACCGGCTTTCTGGAGTTCAGTTTTGTAAGTGCATGGTAGATGGTGTCCCCCGCAGTCACTTCACCTCCAGGTGAATCCTCGGAGAGAACAATTGCTTTGACTCGCGGGTCGTCAGCGGCCTGCAGGAAGGCATTTTTTGCTTCATCCACCATCGAGTCGCCCGAGGCTCCTTCCCTTCCGTAAGAGATGAGCCCGTTCAGGGTGATGACGGCAATCTTGTCCGTCGAGCCGGAACCCGGCGAAAGGGTGATCTCTGAAAATTTTTTAGCGGGGCTGATCTTGACCGGTCCGGATCCGTGGGTTCCAAGAGCGGCGATGAGGAGAAGATTTCCGAAAAGACTCAGGCCTAGGGCAACAAAGAGAAAGATGGGGAGGCAGCCGGATTTTTTCATATGGCAGTCAAAGGTGGAGGAAGATGTCTTCGCGCTCAAGCCGTAAGGTTCAGCTTTGAGTTTTCGCAGCAGCGCCACGCTTCCGCTTGTGAATAACTTGCGAACAAACGCGAAAAACCTGTTCCACATCACGACTGGCACAAGAAGATCCAACGCTTTATGTATGCTTCATGTCGAAAGCCGAACTCCGTGCCCGTCTCGATCAGATAGGGGTGCGTCCCAGTAAAATGCTTGGCCAGAATTTCCTTCTGGATACGAATCTTGCCCGTGCGATTGTCTTGAGTCTGGATCCTCAGCCGGGAGATCATTTGGTGGAAGTGGGGCCGGGAATGGGAGCCCTTACGGTTCATCTTCTGGAATCACCCGCTCGAAGGATCACGCTGATCGAACGGGATCACCGTCTGGTTGGGGAGCTTCGGCAGCGGTACTTGCCTGAGATCGATTCGGGGCGGTTGGAGATTTTGCAGGGTGACGGGGCAAAGTGCGACCTTCTCGCGCTCCATGGATACGGGCCGGTCAAGATGATTGGAAATCTTCCCTACAGCGCCTCAACGGCAATCATCGCGCATTTCACGGAAGCCGTTTCACCCGCATCCAGACTGGTTTTGATGGTGCAACGGGAGGTTGCGGAGCGTTTGGCCGCCGCCCCGGGACACAAGGATTATGCGGCCCTCACGGTGCATCTTGGCCGGCGATGGAGTGCAAAAAAACTCCGCCTTGTGCCGCCTGATGTTTTTTGGCCCAGACCGGCTGTCGAGTCGGCGGTGATTGAGATTAGCCAGCGTCCGGTGAAGGGGCTTCCCAATTGCGATCCGGAACTTTTTACGGAGTTGGTGAGGCTGGGGTTTTCTGCCCGACGCAAGCAGCTTCGTTCCCTGCTCCAGTTGCCGGAAAAGCTCTGGGTGGAGTGGGCTGACAAGAAGGGCTATCCAATGACGGCGCGGGCAGAGGATGTGTCGGTGGACGATTGGGCGGAACTCGCTCTCCGGATGGCGGATGGCCGGGATCTGGAAGCAGATCCGCCCGGAGAAATCTTTGATGTCGTCGATGAGAGGGATCAGGTGATTGGCTCACGACCGAGGCAAGAAGTTCATGTGAACAACTTGCGGCATCGGGCCGTCCATATCTGGATTTTTAACAGGCGAGGGGATCTTTTTCTGCAAAAGCGCTCCCCATGGAAACAGAGTCACCCCAATCTCTGGTGCTCCAGCACGGCGGGACATGTCGATTCCGGTGAGAGCTATGAAGAGGCGGCTCACCGGGAGTTGCTTGAAGAAATCGGGGTTGATACGAAGTTGAAGCGATTCTGGAAGATCGATGCGGCCCAAGAGACGGGATATGAATTTCTGGAGGTCTTTGTCGGTGAATCTGAGGGGCCTTTTCGATTTGCTCCGGGTGAGGTTGAAGCCGGTGCCTTCTTTCCCGTACACCAGATCAGCCGCTGGCTTGAACGCTCCCCGTCGGAATTTACCCCCCTATTTAAAAAAATTGCCTCAAGATTTCTTTCTGAGACAAAAAAGCTCATTGAAACGGCTCGTGTCTCATAAGTGAGACAAGACGGCTCTTTATTTTTTGATCTGTAATAAATTGAAATATTGTTAATATATTAATAATCAGTCTCTTAATAAAAAATTAAGACCGTGGGCACATCGTTTGCTTGGGTATACACCGTTATGTCTAAAATTCTAGGAATCGATTTGGGAACAACAAACTCCTGCATGTCCGTCATGGAAGGTGGGGAACCTGTTGTTCTGGAAAATTCAGAAGGTGCCCGCACCACTCCATCCGTGGTCGCTTTTACCAAGAGCGGCGAACGTCTCGTCGGCCAGGCCGCCAAGCGTCAGGCCATTACCAATCCGCAAAACACCATTTTCTCCGTGAAGCGTTTCATGGGACGCAAGTTTGACGAATGCCGTGGCGAGCAGGATCGTGTACCCTACAAACTAGCCAAGGCTGCCAATGGTGACGCCCACATTCAGGTTGAGGTGGACGGCAAGCCCAAGTCTTTCTCTCCGCCCGAAATTTCGGCCATGATCCTCGCAAAGCTGAAAAGCGACGCAGAAGCCAAACTCGGTGAGAAGATTACCCAGGCGGTGATCACTGTTCCCGCTTATTTTAACGACTCCCAGCGCAACGCCACCAAGGATGCCGGGAAAATTGCCGGGCTGGAAGTTCTCAGGATCATCAATGAGCCCACGGCGGCTTCGCTCGCGTACGGACTTGAAAAAGAAAAGGATGAGAAGATCGCCGTTTATGATCTGGGAGGAGGTACCTTTGACATCTCGGCCCTTGAACTGGGAGACGGTGTTTTTGAAGTGCGCGGCACCAACGGCGACACCCATCTGGGTGGAGATGACTGGGATAACCGCATCATGGAGTGGATCATCGGCGAATTCAAATCCGAGACGGGAATTGATCTTACCAAGCAGCCTGATGCCGTGCAGCGCATCAAGGAAGAGTCCGAAAAAGCCAAAATCGCACTTTCCTCCACTCAGGAGTATGAAATCAATCTCCCCTTCGTGACCGCTGACGCCTCCGGGCCGAAGCACATCCAGAAGAAACTGACCCGTTCCAAGCTGGAGCAACTCACGGATGACCTCTTCCAGCGCACGATCAAGCCTGTCGAAGACTGTCTCGGCGATGCCAAGTGGAAGAAGGGAGATGTGAATGAACTCGTTCTCGTCGGCGGCATGACCCGCATGCCCAAGGTCGTTGAGACCGCCCGCAATATGATCGGCAAGGAGCCCCACAAGGGAGTCAATCCCGATGAGGTCGTTGCCATCGGCGCAGCCATTCAGGGTGGGGTGCTCCGTGGTGATGTGAAGGACGTTCTCCTGCTTGATGTCACTCCGCTGACACTTGCAATCGAGACCGCCGGCGGCATTGCCACACCGATGATCCCGCGCAACACGACGATTCCGACCAAGAAGAGCAATGTCTTCTCCACCTACAGTGACAACCAGCCCGGGGTTGAAATCAAGGTTCTCCAGGGTGAGCGCCCGCTTGCCCGTGACAACAAGCAGCTCGGTGTCTTCCATCTGGATGGGATTCCGCCAGCCCCGCGCGGCACGCCCCAAATCGAGGTTACCTTTGACATTGATGCCAACGGCATCCTGAATGTCTCGGCGAAGGATCTTGGCTCAGGCAAGGAGCAGAAAATTTCCATCACCGGTTCGAGCGGACTCAGCAAGGAAGAGGTCGAGCGTCTCCAGCATGAGGCGGAGGCCCATGCCGAGGAAGATCGCAAGGCCAAGGAAGGCATCGAGATCCGCAACAACGCCGACACACTGGCCTACCAATCCGAGAAGCAGCTCACTGAAATCGGCGAGAAGATCGACGGCGCCACCAAGAAGGCCGTGGAAGACGAGATTGCCAAAGTTCGCGAAGCCCTCAAGGGAAGCGATATCGAGGCCATCAAATCAGCTTATGAATCCCTGCAGACCAAGTTCCACGAAGTCAGCGCCGAGCTTTACAAGAAGACCGCTGCAGCGGGAGCTCCCGAAGCGGGGCCAACTCCCGAAGCTGCCGCAGGCGCAGCCTCCGAACCGAAGAAAGACAGCGATGTCGTTGATGCCGAGTTCGAGATGGTCGATGAGGATAAGGACAAAAAGAAATAACACGGGGAAGTCATCTCCTGGCAACTCTACTAAAACTTTAACAACAAGCCCTCCCGCGGGTGCGGGCCGGGGCACCTGTTAGAAACCCACAAACAAAGGAAAACACACCATGGCAGTAAATATTCAACCTCTCAGTGACCGGGTGCTCGTGCAGCCGATTGAAGAGAAGGAAGTCAAGAAAGGCGGAATCATCATTCCCGACACCGCCAAAGAGAAGCCCCAGGAAGCCAAGGTCATCGCCCTCGGCACCGGAAAGCTTGACGACGAAGGCAAGAAAATCGCCTTCACCGTGAAGAAAGGCGACACCGTCCTCATCTCCAAATATGGAGGAACCGAGGTCAAGGTCGATGGCGAATCCTATCTGATTCTGCGCGAGGACGACATCCTCGGCATCATCGGCTAACCGCAAGCAAAGATTCTAATCATTTAACCAAAACAAACATTATGGCAGCAAAACAACTAAAATTCGACCAGGAAGCACGGCAGGCCCTGCTCCGTGGCGTTGAAAAACTGAGCCGCGCAGTCAAGGCGACCCTCGGACCCGCCGGGCGCAACGTCGTCATCGACAAAAAATTCGGCAGCCCCACGATCACCAAGGACGGCGTGAGCGTCGCCAAGGAAATTGAGCTGGAAGATCCCTATGAGAACATCGGCGCGCAGCTTGTGCGCGAAGTGGCTTCCAAGACCAGCGACATCGCCGGTGACGGAACCACGACAGCAACCGTTCTCGCCGAGGCTATCTACAAGGAAGGTCTCAAGAATGTGACCGCCGGTGCCAATCCGACCGTGCTTCGCCGCGGCATCGACAAGGCCGTCGTCGCCATCGTCGAGGAGCTTGCCCGCATCTCCAAGAAAGTGAAGGACAAGGAGGAGATCAAGCAGGTCGCCACCGTCTCGGCCAACTGGGATTTGACCATTGGTGAGATTATTGCCGATGCGCTCGAGAAAGTCGGAAAAGATGGCACCGTGACCGTTGAGGAAGCCAAGACCATCGAGACCACGCTCGAAGTCGTCGAGGGCATGCAGTTTGACAAGGGATACCTCTCACCCTACTTCGTCACCAATGCCGAAGACCTGGAGGCCGTCCTTGAGAACGCCTACATCCTGCTGCACGAGAAAAAAATCTCGAGCCTGAAGGATCTTCTTCCAATCCTTGAAAAGGTGGCCAAGAGCGGCAAGCCGCTTCTGATCATCGCCGAGGATGTCGAGGGAGAGGCCCTTGCCACCCTCGTGGTGAACAAACTCCGCGGCACTCTTCAGATCGCCGCCGTCAAGGCCCCCGGATTCGGAGATCGCCGCAAGGCCATCCTCGAAGACATCGCCGTCCTCACCGGTGGTAAACTCTTTACCGAGGATCTCGGTGTCAAACTTGAGAATATCGCCATCGAGGATCTTGGCCGCGCAAAGCGCATCGTCATCGACAAGGAGAACACCACCATTATCGAAGGTTCCGGAAAGTCTTCTGACATCGCAGGCCGCGTGAATCAAATCCGTCGCCAGATTGAGGAGACCACCAGCGATTACGACCGCGAGAAGCTCCAGGAGCGTCTTGCCAAGCTCGCTGGAGGCGTTGCCGTGATCAATGTCGGTGCGGCCACCGAGACCGACCTCAAGGAGAAGAAAGCCCGCGTCGAAGACGCCCTCCATGCCACCCGTGCGGCGGTCGAGGAAGGAATCGTCCCAGGGGGAGGTGTCGCTCTCATCCGTGCCCAGAAGGCCATTGAGAAACTCGGTCTCACCGGCGATGAACTCATCGGTGCCGACATTATCCGTCGTGCCATCGAGGAGCCCCTCCGCACCCTGGTGAATAACGCAGGTGGCGAAGGAAGCGTCGTGGTCAATGAAGTCAAGTCCCGCAAAGGCAATGAAGGCTACAATGTCGCCACTGGCGAGTATGTGGATCTCATCAAGGCCGGTGTGGTTGATCCGACCAAGGTGACACGCAGCGCCCTGCAGCACGCTTCATCCATCAGCGGTCTCCTGCTGACCACGGAGGCTGTGATCTCCGAAATCCCCGAGAAGGAAAAGGCTCCTGCCCTTCCTCCCGGTGGTGGCGGAATGGACTACTAAGGTAGTTCAACCTCTTCCAAGAGAATCAAAGAGAGCCGGGTCGAAAGACCCGGCTCTTCTTTTTCTGTGAAGAAGCGACTCGGGATATCGACAGATTGCTTCGTTGTTTCTCTCCATCCGATCT
>Ga0302281_10001479_pt1 | contig 16961 bp, 9 predicted proteins | sample III_Fen_E1_2_FD_198762 | JGI IMG/M metagenome (GOLD analysis project Ga0302281, IMG submission 198762) | Peat permafrost microbial communities from Stordalen Mire near Abisko, Sweden - III_Fen_E1_2 | ecosystem: Environmental > Terrestrial > Soil > Wetlands > Permafrost | place: Sweden: Abisko...
AATCCTGCACCTTTGTTACAGTGCCGACCACAATCAAATCGGACGCGTCCCGCATTTTGGCCTCTGTCCACGGAAAGATTATGCGAGCCGATGCTGATACAGCGACAAGCAGCAACAAAATGATGGGGATGGATTTTTCATAGCGACGTGAACCGCGACAGCGGAACGGCCAGCGCCAATGGCGATTCGCTCCGGCGACTTCCATGAGAAGGCAGTCATGTCAAAAATTATTAGCACATCGTTTTTGGTTTGGAAGGCGCATCGTTGGCAAGGCGGGAGTGGATCTCGCTTCCATACGAACTCGCTCGCGCGAGCGGTTCACGATTGGATCCGATGTCCTTGCGGGCGGAGTGTGACCATCTTGTTATCGGGCTCGCCTTGTGGCGGCTCTGTCGCCGGACCGTCATCACTCCAAGATTAGCGTCCATTCCGAATTCTTTTATTAAAAGCTGCTGGGTTTTGGTTGCGTTGGTTAAGCCCAGCGTCGCCATTTGGGCTAACGCTCGGCACATTGTTTTCCTAGGCAAATTAAAACATTGGTTTACCCAGGCGCTGCCTTCTCATTCAATCTGGTTAGGCATCGTCGTCATATTATCAGGGAAGCGCATGGGCTGGCCCGAAGTATTCAAAATGAAAATAACCCACACGAATCTTTGTCTTTGGGTCTGTCTTCCAGCCAACTGAACAGGTCGGCGCAACTCCAACAACGGTGACAGCATATTCTCCGCCCCTAAAACAGCTAACCTTACAGACCTCTCCACGGCCATTCCGAATATATGGCGTAATGTCAATCATGGTAACTGGATCGCCATCATGCTTGCCATGCTCAATAGCCCATTGATGTATTGCTTCGTCAATGAGGTGGAGATTCATCATACACGGGTTTACAGTCCGAGTGCTACGGATTTCTGTGACGACGGGCGGCCACATGAAGACATAGGCCAAAATGCAATAAGTCACAACTGCCAACCCCACCCAATATCTCGGCTTAATTTTCATAGGTCAGACGATGTCTAACGTAGCAAGCTGAGCAACCGCCGACTCGCGGCGTGAACCGCGACAGCGGAACGGCCAGCGCGAACGGCGGTTGGCTCCGGCGACTGGTTAGGCATAGTCATTAGTAGCGTAAAACACCACCATCTACAACTTGTGGCTTTGTCTTTTTGTCCAAAAATACGAACACATCTTTGCGCGCGCCATTTGTGCTGCAAAAGCTGAAAAGCCACTCTCCGTCTTGCGATCTTGAAATCTGTGTGTTGGCATGCACACAATAAAACTCGTTCGTGGCCGAGCCGAGAGCCTGCGTAGCCATCGTGTAAGCCTCTGGCATTGAAATCGGTGGCTGCCGCTTCTCGCCATAGGCCATGAGAAATGCAAAAGCAACGCTGGTAGTCAATCCCAACACTGTAAATATGACGGCATACTTTTTCATAAAGAGGTGGCGACTATGGCAACTGTCAAAACAGAAGCGCAACAGAGGATGGATGTGATAACTGTTTTCATTTTCATATTCGTTTGACGGAGAATGTCACGCGTTGCTCCCAAGTTTTTTACATTTATTTTTGGCGGCTGCAGGCTTTGCCTGAATTTGGATCGGCACGCACACGCAAGACAACGCGTTCAGCAGCTAACAGTGTGGCGGACACAGTTGGTTTTACGCCCTTCCCAAAACCTTGCCAAGCCTTATTTTGAAAATACCATCCAACCACCAGTCAGCCTCGTCTCACCCCTCCGCGGCATCCAATTCAGCCGATCGTTGTCCAACGGTGACCGGAGCGGCAGCCACTTGGGCCTCCGCACTGGCGACGGACGTGATGGCCTGCTGCATTTGCGCCAGCGGCTCGCCTAGCCTCCAGCACCACGTTTTTTCCAGAACCCCATGCGCCATAAATCATTAAGGAATCTTACTTGCTGTCAGTCGTTAATCTCACGGGTTGCAAACCTTCAATTCAACGAAATGCTCGCGGTGATCATCTACCAATGGAATAATCTTCACGGCTAGCTCTTCGCCATCAAGAAAGAGTTGATTTGCCTCGGCAGCATCGGTTGCCAACCGGGCGATCGTGATATGGTAGATCGTTTGGCGGTAGCGATAATGGATTTTATAGGTCGACCAATTTTTCGGCAGGCGAGGAGTTAGCCGCAATTGATCGCCTTCCAGGTTCACGCCGAGGAGAGTTTCAATTAGCAACCGATACATCCAGCCGGCGGAACCGGTATACCACGTCCAACCGCCGCGGCCGATATGCGGCGCGACGGCATAGACATCGGCGGCGACCACGTAAGGTTCGACTTTGTAGATGGCAATCTGTTCGGGCGTTTCCGCGTGATGAATGGGATTGAGCAGCGCGAAAAGTTCCCACGCGCGGTCGTGGTCGCCCATCAGCGCAAAGGCCATGGTGGTCCAGAGCGCGCCGTGCGTGTATTGCCCGCCGTTTTCGCGCACGCCGGGAATGTAGCCTTTGATGTAGCCGGGGTTGAGCGATGATTTGTCAAACGGCGGATCGAACAACTGGATTAATTTATCCTGGCGGCGAACGAGACGTTGATCCACGGCGGCCATCGCCTGGCGTGCGCGCTCCGGTTCGCCGGCACCGCTGATGACCGACCAGCTTTGCGGCAGGGAATCAATCTGGCATTCGGGATTGGTGGCGGAGCCAAGCGGTTCGCCGTTGTCGAAATACGCGCGGCGATACCAGCCGCCGTCCCACGCGTGCAGCTCGATGTTTTGTTGGAGCAATTCCGCCTGCGTTGCGCAGCGGTCGGCGAAGGCGGTATCATTGCGCGAGCGCGCCAGCTCGGCAAATTGCGTGAGCACGTCGAAGAGGAAAAAAGCGAGCCAGACGCTTTCGCCGCGGCCGTCCTTGCCGACGAGGTTCATGCCGTCGTTCCAATCGCCGCAGCCCATCAGCGGCAGGCCGTGTTCGCCGAGTTTCAAGCCGCGCTCGATGGCGCGCACGCAATGTTGGTAGAGCGTGGCCGTCTCTTCCGATTTGTTCGGCAAATCATAGTAAGATTCCTCGTCCGGTTTCACGAGGCGCGCTTCGAGGAAGGAAATTTTTTCATCCAGCACGCCGGTATCCGCGACGCACGCAACATAGCGGCAGGTCACGTAGGGCAACCAGAGATAGTCGTCGGAAAAATGCGTGCGCACGCCGCGGCCGGAGGGCGGATGCCACCAATGTTGCACATCGCCTTCGCGGAACTGGTGCGCGGCGGCGCGGAGCAAATGTTCGCGGGTCAGAGCCGGTGCGGCATGCACGAGTGCCATGACATCCTGCAACTGGTCGCGAAAACCATAAGCGCCGCCGGATTGATAAAAGCCGGTGCGGCCCCAAAGGCGGCAGCTCAAGGTTTGATAGAGCAGCCAGCCGTTCGCCAGCACATTGACGGCGGGATCGGGCGTGTCCACGTTCACCGCGCCAAGCGTGTGGTTCCAATACGCCCACACGCCTTCAAGCGCGGCGCGGCTGGCATCGGCGCGACGAAAGCGCCGGATGAGAATCTGCACATCCGCCGCGCTCCGGACCACGCCGAGGCGAAAACTGGTTTCGCGTTCCTCGCCGTCCGACAAATTAAAACTCACCTGCACCGCGCCGCAGGGGTCCAGGCCCGCACCCACTTTGCCGGACAACCGCGCGCGCCGCAGGGCCGCCGGCTGCGCCAGGGTGCCGTTGCGACCGATGAATTCCTTACGGTCGCCGGTGAGCGTGCGGGTGGCGTCGTTCACGTCGAGAAACACGGTGCGGTCGGGGAATTCGGTGTTGTAATAATTGCGCGCCAGCAACGCGCCGGTCTTGAGGTCCACTTCAGTTTGCACGTGCAGCAGATTCTTGTGCCGCAAGTCGCCCAGCACCCATTCGACGTAACCGGTGACGGACAGGCGGCGCGGCCGGCCGGAGACGTTGCGCAGTTTCAAAACGGAAAATTTCACCGGCGCATCCATTGCGACATAGACCCACAGCTCGGAGGTGATGCCGAATTCGGTATGCTCAAACACGGTGTAGCCGAAGCCGTGGCGGATGACATAAGGCGTCGCACCGCGCGCGGGCGATGGTGTGGGCGACCAAAATTGTCCGGTCTGCTCATCGCGAATATAAATCGCTTCGCCGGTGGTGTCCTGCACCGGATCGTCGCTCCAGGGCGTCAGGCGAAATTCATGGGAATTCTCCAGCCAGGTGTAAGCCGCGCCGCTTTCGGAAATGACCGTGCCGAAAAATGGATTGGCCAGCACATTGACCCACGGCGCGGGCGTTACCTGGCCGGGTTGCAGGGTGATGACATATTCGTGACCATCGCGGGTGAAGCCGCCAAGGCCGTTGTGGAAAATCAAGTCGCGCGGCGGCAGCGGCGCGGGAAAATCCGGGGCCCGGAAACGGCTGGTGCGCAGTGGCGGCACCAAAGGCTCCAAAACGCTGCGGTGTTCAAGTTGTTCCGCCAGCTAGCCTTTTTCATCGTCGAGGACAATGCGCGCTGCGGCCTGCAACAGGACACGGTCGTCGTTGGGGATTTGTTCGAGCCGCCGGACAAAAATGCCGCCGGGCTTGTCGAGCATCTGCGCCTCGATGCCGGATGAAATCAGCGTGGTGATCTGATCCTGCAACGACTGGCGATAGACGGAGACATCCTCGTTTAAGATCACAAGATCAACGGTCAGTCCTTTCATGCGCCAATACGAATGCGCCTGGATAAGCTGGCGGACAATTTCAATTTTCTCCGTGTCGCTAATGCGCAGCAGGACGATGGGCGCGTCGCCGGAGATGCCGTAGCTCCAAAGGCCATTTTGACCGCGCCGGTTATTAAGCAAAACGCCCTGGTTGGCGCGTCGTGCGGGATCGGCATAGATCAGGGCGCTGGCCAAACGACCGTAGATTTGCGCTTCCGCCTCGGTCACGTCGAGTTGATGCAACGTCACCTGGCTGTGCGTCCAGGCGAGATCGAAGACGCGGTCGGTCATGCGCGAGCTTTGGTATTTTTCCACCTGCGCGAGCGCGGTCTCCCGGCTCTCGGTCACGCCGACCACCAGATCAATGATGGCCGTGCCAAACGGCGGCAACGTGATCGCGCGTCGCAGCGCCATGATGGGATCCAGCACCGAACCGACGTTGTTCGAAAGCGGCGCCAGGTTTTGCATCGCCGCCGGATTAGCGAGGCTGCCACCGCGGCCGACAAAGCGCGAACGATCGGTCTCGCAGGAAATTTCTCCCTGACCCTCGCCTTGGGCTTGCATCAGGTGCAGCAACCACGGCGGTTTTTCGTCTTGGGAACGCGCGCGGCGGGAGCAGAGAACGGCGGAAGTTTTGGGCGCGAATTCCGTCTGCACGAACAGATTGCTGAACGCCGGATGCGCCGTGTCGGCGTCCTGCGCGGCGAGCACCACTTCCGAATAACTGGTGAGTTCAAGCTGGCGCGTCACCGGCGAGCGGTTGGTGAGGGTGATGCGCCGCAGCTCCACGTCGTCTTCCGGCGAGACGCTGATCTCGGTGTGGACATCAATACCCGCATGACGATGGCGAAATTCCGCGCGCGCCTGCGTGAAAATGGCTTCGTAGCCCTTTGTCATCTTCAAGGTTGGTTGATAAGCAGTAGACCAAAACTCGCCGGTGCCCAAGTCGCGCAGATAGACAAACATCCCCCCGCAGTCGCGCGTGGCGTCTTCGCGCCAGCGGGTGACCGCGAGTTCGCGCCAGCGACTGTAGCCGCCGCCCGCGCTGCTGATGACGACATGATAACGGCCGTTGGAAAGCAGATGAACTTCCGGTGCCGGTGTGGTGGGATTCGTGAAGACACGCATCACACTCTCGCCCTCGCCGGAGGGCGTGCGCGATTCTTCCAATTTCAAATCTTCGATGAAAACGCTAGCGGCGGTCTTGGGCACGCGCTCCTGCAACAGCAAGTCCGCCGCCTTGAGCAGCGGGCAGGCCATGAAACGTCGTTGCATCGGACAGTTATGAAATAAATTCACTAGCGCGAGCAGGCTCATGCCTTGATGATGCGCCATGAAGGATTTGATCGTCGCGCTGGTCTCGTCCGGCGGCAAGCGGGCTGGCGTGTAATCCACCGCTTCGTGAAGACCGTAGGCACCGGTGCGTCCGTCGGCGGCGAGCCGTTGCAGATTTTCGCACGCCGCCACTGGTGCCACCATCAGCGCCATCGCCGTCGCGTAAGGCGCGATCACCAAATCTTCAGCCAGTCCGCGCTTCAAGCCGAGGCCGGGCACGCCAAAAGCCCGATATTGATAATTGAATTGAACATCGGTCCGGTTGTAGCCCGATTCGGAAATGCCCCACGGCACGCCACGCAGTTTTCCATATTCGATTTGCTGCTGCACCGCCGCGCGGCAGGTGTGATCGAGCAACGTGTTTTCATAATTCGGCATGACCAGCAGCGGCATCAGATATTCGAACATCGAGCCGCTCCACGAAATGAGGATCGGATCGCCGTGCGATGCGACGAGCAGCCGGCCCATCGAGAACCAATGATCCTGAGGCACTTGTCCCAAAGCGATGGCGACGTAGCTGCACAAGCGCGCCTCCGAGGCCAGCAGGTCGTAAAAGCCGGTGTCGAACCGGCGTTCGGTGACATTGTAGCCGGTGGAAAATAAATCGCGCGCGGTGTTGAATAAAAAAGCAAAATCCATCGCGGCGAGTTCGTCGCATTGTTTCGCCAGGGCTTCGAGCGCGAGCAACCGCTCACGGGCGTGATCGCCAGCTTCATGCAGACAACGCACGAACACGTCTTTGTCATCAATAAACGGGGCAGATGATTGTTCCAACAAGGAGATTTCACGCAATGTGTGCGCTTGGTCGAGTTGAACAAACTTTGCGTCCAACTGGGCAATGACGGGCAACGCCAGCCACGGCGCGATGAAACGCAATTCTTCCAAATGCGCCGCGCAATCGCGTTTCAATATTTCGGCCCACCCGCTGATTTCTTTTTCTTCGTTTGCCAGCGCCGTCGCGATTTGAGCTGACTGACTCGCGGCATTTTCCAGCAAGGCAAACGCGGCGCGCAGACCCGCCGGCGCTGGAGCCAGTTTCATATCCAGTTCCGCGAGCGATTGGTTTTCGGGTAGCAAGTCTTGCAGGATTTTTACCGTGTCACGCAGGCCGGCAAAAATTTGCGGCGTGAAAATCTTTTCTTCAGCCTGTTCCCTTAAACCGGCGGCCAACGTCAGTAGATGGCCGGCAAGGTTGCCGCTGTCCACGCTCGAAATGTAAAGCGGGAGCAGCGGCTTGAGCGTGCGCGTCTCATACCAGTTAAACAAATGACCGCGATGCCGGTCGAGCCGCTGCATGGTGGCAAGCGTGGCTCGCGTGCGCTCAATCAAGCCGCTCAACGGCAGATAGCCGAAGTCGTGCGCGGCCAGATTGGCGAGCAGCGCGAGCCCCATGTTCGTGGGCGAGGTGCGCGTGGCGATCGTCGGGGCGGGAACTTCCTGAAAATTATCCGGCGGCAGCCAGTTCTCCAGCGCGCTGACAAACGTGTCGAAAAAATGCCAGGTCATGCGCGCGGTGCGGCGCAGAAACGTCAGCTGCTCGGCCGTCAAATCCGGCGTGACGGATTCAATGGGCTGGCTGATCCACCAAGCGATCCACGGCGCGGCCAGCCAGATCAGGATCAGCGGCAGCGCAAAGGCCAGTTGCGCGGGATGCCGGAACACGAGAAAAATTCCGGATGTCAGCGCAAGACTCGGCGCGACCCACATGGTCACATAAAAATCAGCGAGGTCGGCGCGCGTGGTGCGTTCGGAATCGCTCGAGGTTTGCCATTCGAGCAGCCGCCGGTGGGTCACGAGCAGGCGCACAAGCGTTTTGCCGATGGCATCCAGGCTGATAAACGCGTCGTAGGCCAGGAACGCCAGGGTGAGAAAAATCTGGCCGAGTTGCCGGCTGCCGACCGCGGCCACGTCGTGCAGATGCATTTTCCAGGGCAAATCCTGCGGCTTGCGCACCGCGCTGAACACCGCAGCCAGTAGGCCCGGAAGTGAGATGATGCCGAACACCAGCAGCAAAAACATCCCGCCGAGTCCCGGTTCAAACAGCCAGCCGCCGAGCAACAAAAGCAGCAGCGCGACCGGGACGAGGCTGCGCCGGAGGTTATCGAAAATTTTCCATTGCGACAGCACCGAGAGCGGATTGGCGATGCGCCGGGCATCGGAACCGGGCACGCGCGGCAACAGCCATTGCGTGATTTGCCAGTCGCCCCGAATCCAGCGGTAACGGCGGTCCATGTCCACGTTGTAGCGCGAGGGAAATTCCTCGTAGAATTCCACGTCGCAGACCAGCGCGGAGCGCGCGTGGCAGGCTTCCAGCAAATCGTGGCTGAGAATGGTGTTTTCCGGAAAGCGTCTGGCCATGGCGCGCTCGAAGGCGTCCACATCGTAAATCCCTTTACCGATATACGAGCCTTCGTGGAACACATCCTGATACACATCGGAAACTTCCCGCGTGTAAGGATCAATGCCCGCGTCGCCGGCAAACAGCCGCACGAACCACGATCGCCGGGCGCTCGGCAAGCTCACGCCGACGCGCGGCTGGAGAATGCTGTAGCCCTCGCGGACGGTTCCGCGCACGGTGTCGAACACCGGCCGGTTCAACGGATGCGCCATCGTGCCGACGAGTTGACGGGCGGCCTCGCGCGGCAACTGCGTGTCAGTGTCGAGCGTGATGACATATTTTATTTTCGGCAGGATGGCGGTCTCGCCGGCGATTTCGGAAAAACAGCCGGGCGCGCCGCCGCGCAGGAGCGCATTGAATTCCATAAGCTTTCCGCGCTTGCGCTCGTAGCCCATCCACAAGTTTTCGCCGGCGCTCCACCGGCGTGGACGATGAAACAGAAAAAAAAGATTTTGTTCGGCGGAAGAATATTTTTTGTTCAACGATTCGATGCCAGCGCGCGTACGTTGAATCAATATCCCGTCGCCCGGCTGCGCTTCGGCCGGCGCGTCGCGGAAATCCGTCAGCAGCGCGAAATGCAGATGTTGATCCCGGTTCGCAAGGTGATGAATTTCCAGGGTCTCGAGCAGGCAATCCACGCCCGCCACGCTCGTGAGCATCGTGGGCACGACGACCATCGTGCGGCATTCCGCCGGGATGCCGGCGGAAAAATCCAGGCGCGGCAGCCGGCAGGGATTCACCAGCAACGTGGACAGCCAGTTCATCAGCGCCACGGCCAGCTGGCTCGCGCACAGCAAAAAAATCACCGTGAAGAAAATTAGTTTCCAGCCCTGCACGTCCAGCGCCAGCGCCTGCCGCACAAATCCGAGCGTGGCCAGCAGCGTCAGCAAACCGATTCCGCCCGCGTAAAATGCCAGTGGGAAGCGATGGATACTGCGTTCCATGGCGGTCGGCCACGGCCACCGGACTTTGGCCAGCCACGCGAGTTCGGGCCGGCCTTTATCAATCAGATAAAAACCAACGTGGGCGGCGCGATCGCTTTCGCCATTTTGGCGCGCACGGTCAGCGGCCAGTTGGACGGCGCGCTGCGCGATGTCCGCTTCCGAAAGTTCACTTTGCCGGGCCAGAAATTCGACCGAATGCCGGTAACGATCGCGGGTCGCAAAATCCATCGCGTGGTAAACCCCGGCGGGATCGCCGCGCAGAATCAATTCGACCTGGCTCAGGTTTTCCACGAACTCTTTCCAGTCCATGGCGCTCAAGAAACGGAGGCTGGTGATACTGTGGCTGACGGAGACCTGGTCGGCGGCCTGATTCTGGGTTTCCAACTGGACGAGCTGCTCGATGGACAAGCCGAGCTGTCCCAGCCGTTGTTCGAGCCAGCTGCGCGCGAGATGCAGCACCGGGCTTTGCCGCGACAGCCGCTGGCAGAATTCCGCCACGAAGGAACTGGACAAGGTCAGATCAGATTTCGCCATGTCAGCGACCACGATGACGAGATGCGATGGATCTTTCTCCGCCATTTCCTGCAACCGGTTCACCCACAAATCCGCTAGGTCGCGATCCGTCCGGGCGACGGTGAGCCGGGTGGTGACGCGCTGGAGATTTTCAATCAAGCCCAGACGCAGCATGATGGGAATGGCCCACAACTCTCCCAGCTTCAAGGAATGTACCGTTTGATAAGCGGCGACGAAGGCGCTGAGCGGTTCCGCATCAATTTGCGCGTCCACATGCGAGATCAATTCCAGTACGATGTCATAGACGCGCGGCAGCCCGGCGCAGGCACCGTTCAAGAGGCGGGGCAGTTCCCGGCTGTAGCCGCGCGGAAGATGCCGTTTGGCCATTTGTATTTGCTCTTCGATCAGGTAGAAATTGTCTAGCAGCCATTCAGCGGCGGGCGTGATGCGCCGGCCTGGTTTTACGACGAGGGTTGCGCGATTGAAGGTCCGCAGGATGTCCTCGTTTTGTGTCAGCCTAGCCAGCAGACTGCTGGAACCTTTCCAGGTGACCACCTGATGATTGGCCGCAAGTGTCTGGGCATGGTGGGCAAGTTGTTCAACGCTGAACAACTCAGATCGCAAGGGCGGCTCACCCACGCTGGGGTGCACCCGCCGCAGATCGGTCACCCAGTTTTGAAAGCGCAATGGCAGTGTCTGCATGGTGTCCATACTTTCAACCGCAATTTCTGCCACTATTTTGCCGCAGAAATCCAACCAGAGGTATTCCTACCATTCAGCCCATCAATTATGGGCGTTCTGTATAATCATCTTTTCAACGAGGTGCGCTCGTGCTCAACAAAATAATTCGGCTATTATAGAAATGATTTCTCCTATAAGAATCCGCTTTTTCGAAGTCAGATGATATGGGGTGTTCACCCCACATACGATGGGGCATGGCACAAGAATTTCAGAGGTTCGAGAACACATCAATTTGCGTCCAATGCGCATAGCGTGTGCGGGCTCGCCACGAACGCTTGAAACAAACGGCGGCGAGGCGATAAAAAATACTCGTTAACGCAAATCAACACCCGCTCGACCATCCTGCCGGTGGAATATAAATGGAAGCGACTTGAAACAAATCGCCGCGCAAATAATTCCCCAAAACAGATTGGTGTTTTTGAGGCGCAGCGCGAACCGCAATCCTGAAGGCAACAAAAACCCTCTAGATCATTGATAAAATGGTGCCCCGGTGCGGACTTGAACCGCAAACCAATTGATTAAGAGTCAACTGCTCTACCATTGAGCTACCGAGGCGAAATCTAGCACGGCGAAACATTTCACCGCGAAAGCTGATTCTGACAGACCCGAAAATCCGGGGCAAGATTTTTTAAAAACTCAATTGCCGGAGGCACCTAGTTTTTCTCACTACAGAATAAACCAGCGCACCACGCATTTTTTTAATGACGCGCCTCGGTTTGTCGGGGAAAATAGTCACGTCACGATCACATGACCGTCACCTTATTCATTCCCTGTTTCATGGACGCGCTGTTCCCACGCGCCGGCATCAGCATGGTTGAGATTCTCGAACGCCTCGGCCACAAAGTTGTTTGCCCAAACGAAATCGCCTGCTGCGGCCAGCCGCCATTCAACTCCGGCTATTGGGACGAAGCACGCACCATCGCTGCACCGGTGTTGGAAAAATTGAAAAGCGCCGAGGCTGTCGTCATCGGTTCCGGTTCGTGTGGCGCGATGATCAAAAAGTTTTATCCCGAACTTTTCAAAAATACTCCGCAGGCGGAATTGGCGAAACAAGTTGCCGCGCGCACGTGGGAATTTTCCGATTTTCTCGTCAGCAAACTTGGCGTGACCGACCTCGGCGCGAAATTTGCGCACAAGGTCACGTTTCACGACGGTTGCCACGGCCTGCGCGAACTCGGCATCAAAACCGCGCCGCGCGCTTTGCTCAGCAAGGTCGTCGGATTGGATTTTGTCGAGCTGAAGGAGGAATCCTGCTGCGGTTTCGGCGGAACTTTTTCCGCGAAATTTCCGATGATTTCCACCGCGATGGGCGAAGTCAAATGCGCCGCCGCAACCGAGACCGGTGCGGATTTTATCGTTTCAAATGATTCGAGCTGCCTGATGCACATCCAAGGTTTGTTGTCGCGCCAAGGCAGCAAACTTAAAACCATTCACCTCGCCGAGGTGCTCAACCAGCAATGAGCTTCGTCTCCGAATTCAAAACGCGCGCCAGCGAGAAGTCACGCGACCTGCGCCATCGCTCGGTCATTCGCACGGCGTTGCGCAGTTACGAAGTTGTGCGCGACAAGCGCAAGGCCGCGTTCCAAAGCTGGGAATCCGCGCGCCAAGCCGCCGCCGAAACTAAATGGGAAGCCATCAATCACTTGGACGAACACCTTGTCGCGTTGACGAGCAAGCTCGAAGCGCGCGGCACGAAAGTTCATTGGGCGAGTAACGGCGTGCAGGCGCGCGAAATTATTTCGCAGATCCTTCGCGACAAAAAAGCCCGCACCATCATCAAATCCAAGGCGATGACGAGTGAAGAAATTCATTTGAATCACGCGCTCGAAAAAGAAGGTTTTACCGTCGTCGAATCCGACCTCGGCGAATTCATCGTGCAACTTCGTCACGAACCGCCGTACCACATTGTTTTTCCCTCGATGCACCTGACGCGCGGCGAAATCAAAGATCTGTTCCAGAAAGAACTGGGCGACGCGCCGTCGGATTCGCCAGAAGAATTGACGATGGTCGCGCGTCGCGTGATGCGGCAGAAATACATCACCGCTGATGTCGGTTTCACCGGCGGAAATTTTGCCATCGCCGAGACCGGCATGATTTCCATCACGGAAAACGAGGGCAACGCGCGCCTTACCGCCGCGCTGCCGAAGACGATGATCACGTTGATGGGCATCGAAAAAGTTTTGCCGCGTTTCAGCGACCTGGCGCTGTTTCTGCCGATGCTGGCGACCGCCGGCGCCGGCCAGCCGATGACATGCTACAACACGATGTATTCCGGTCCGCGCCAGCCCGGCGAATGCGACGGCCCGGAGGAATGGCACGTCATCTTGCTCGACAACCGCCGCACCGAACTCCTCGCCGACGCCGAGCAGCGCGACTCGCTGCACTGCATCCGCTGCGGCGCGTGCCTGAATGTTTGCCCGATTTTCCGCAACGTCGGCGGCCACACTTACGGCACGACTTACAGCGGGCCGGTCGGCGCGGTCATCACGCCGCATCTGCGCGGCTTGCAGGATTGGAAACATCTGTCCAACGCGAGTTCGCTCTGCGGCGCGTGCACCGAAGCGTGTCCGGTGAAAATTGATCTGCACCATCATCTGCTGCAAAACCGCCGCAATGCCTCCGCCAGCGAACCGGCATTTTTCGAGCGGCTCGCATATAAAATTTTCGCCTTCGTCGCGAGCAGGCCAGTCCTCTGGTCGTTCGCAAAGAAATTTGGCCGGCTTACGCAACCGCTGCAAAGACTGGTCACGGGCGGCGTCATTGACCCCGCCCGCCAATGGACGAAAACCCGCGACCTGCCGCCCATCGCACCCGAATCCTTCAAGGAATGGTGGGCGAAACGAAAAGAATCACAGGCCGAATGAAAAATGTAGAAACAATTTTGAGCGAGCGCGAAAAAATCCTGGGCCGCATCCGCGAGGCCTTGAAAGTTTCCGCTCCCCCGCCCGGTTCGCATGACGAAACGTCGGCGCATTCGACGACGGAATCACCCGCGAGCCACGCACGCGAATGGCTGCCGTCCGTCGGCGAGAGCAGCGCGGAGCAGTTCGCCTTGTTCACCAAAAACGCCGCCGACTTGAAGGCGGATTTTCAATTACTCGCCAGCCGTGCGGAATTGCCGGCGGCGCTAAAAAAAATTGCCAATGACGAAAAATGGTCGCGCTTCGCGAGCCACGGCGGCGAGTTGAGCAACTTCGCCAGCGCATCGCTCGGCCTGCCGGTTTTGGAAACAGACAAAGGCTACGACGTTCAGGAAATGGAAAAATGCGACGCCGGTATCACCGAATGCGACGCGCTCATCGCGCAGACCGGCGGCGTGGTGGTGACGACCCGCAGCGCGGGCGGACGCGCATTGTCCGTGCTGCCGCCGCATCACATCGTCATCGCACGTCGCGAACAGCTTGTAGCCGACTTGCCCGCTGCGTTCGCCTTGTTGCAGCAAAAATACGCGGCCAATTATCCGAGCATGATTTCGTTCATCACCGGCCCCAGTCGCACCGGCGACATCGAACGCATTTTGGTTTTGGGCGCGCACGGACCGAAAAAGCTGACGATTTTCTGCTTCTGATTTTCTGTCATCAAATTGATTTCCGAATTTGAAACAGCATTTCCGTTCCGCTAAAATTCCCGCAATGAAAGGCAAAATTCTCCTGCCCACGATTTTTGTGGTGGTGTTCGCACTGTCGCGGGTTCCGCACTTGATGCCGTGGAATTTCAGCGTCGCGTATGCGTTTGCGTTTTGCGCCGGCGTTTATTTTCGCGGCGCGATGGTGTGGTGGCTGACGCTTGGCGTCATGCTCGCGACCGACATCGCGCTGAATTGTTATTACGCCAGCCACGGCATCAACGTCTGGGATTTGGCCGATTTGGAAAATTTATTTTTTAATTACGCCGCCTACGCCATGCTGATTTTTCTCGGACGCCGGTTCAAGCCGCAATCATCCTTCATCGGCCTGCTCGGCGGCGGCCTGCTCGGCGCTATTTTATTTTATTTCATCACCAACACCGCGTCGTGGCTGTTCAATCCGTTTCACAACCCCGAATACACCAAAAACCTCGCGGGCTGGATCATCGCGTTGACCAAGGGCACGGGCGGCTATCCTTCGACGTGGGAATTTTTCCGCAACACGCTTTTGAGCGGCGGCTTGTTCACCGCGCTCTTTGCCGCCGCCGAAAAACTCACCGCCGAATCACCCGCCGAAAAAACTGCGGGTGCGCGCGAACCGGCAGCGGAAGGTAAAACTGAAGCTGAACCGGAGGAAGCCAAGGCGTGAAAATTGGCGTCATTTCCGACACGCACGGCTGGCTCGACCCGCGCGTGGAAAAACTTTTTGCCGGCGTGGAGCATATTCTGCACGCGGGCGACATCGGCAATCCGGTGATCGAACTGGAGTTGAAATTCATCGCGCCCGCCACCGTCGTGCAAGGCAATGTGGATGTCGGCCTGCCGTTCAAGCTCACGGAAACCGTGATGCTCGCGGAGAAAAAATTTCTCGTGCATCACATCACGAATCCGTGGGCGTTGTCGGAAACCCTTGAACCACAGATTCGCCAGCAAAAGCCGGACGCCGTTATTTTTGGTCACACGCACAAGCCGTTTGCGCAGATGGTGGACGGCGTTTTCTTTTTCAATCCCGGTTACGCGGGCAAGCCCAAGTTCGGCGCGGAACGCAGCGTGGCGATTTTACATTTGGACGGAAAAGAAATCCAGCACGAGTTTATTCCCTTGTGAATTAAACGAAGAATCCTAAATTATTCCAACATGAAAACACTGATTGGAATCACTGGCATGTTTCTATCGGTGTTTGTTTTATTTTCGACCGCAAATGGCCAAGGCACATTTCAAAATCTGGGCTTTGAATCAACTCCTGTTGATTTAGGAAATGCTGCTAATGGTGGTGGAAATTCAGATGACTATTATTCCATTCCATTTTGGACCGCGACCTGCGGCCCATATCAAACAGGCGTAACATTAAACGACTATGTGCTAGATGCAACCACGGTATCCCTTCAAACTTCTACAACACTATTTACACCAATTGCTGGCACGACCAGTCTTTTTCTTTCTTCATCATCCTTCAGTTATCCCAGTTCAGCGGTCGCAAGCGTATCTCAAACGGGCTTGGTGCCATTTACGGCTAAATCAATACAATTCAAGGTGGCGGATGTGATGGCATTTCAAGTTTCCTCAAATTTACCGGGACAGTTTTTTGTTACGATAGGCGGTCAAAACATTGCGTTACAAGCACTCGCCAATTACGGTAGCTATACCGAGCTAGCTGGAAACATTTCGGAATGGGCTGGCCAAACATCAACACTTTCGATTGGCGTTAATGTTCCGTCCAGTCAGGGTGGAGAAAATTATTACCAAGGTTTGATTGATGACATTTCGTTTTCAACCACCGCTGTGCCGGAACCAGCAACGATATCTTTAATCATACTAGGAAGCGGCTTATTGCTGCGCAGGCGAACCCGTGGTTGAGAATTTTAGCGCGAGTTCTTTGACGCCGCGCAAATCCAGTTTGCCGGTGCCAAGCATCGGAAAATTTTCCACGCGGTAAAACGCATCCGCCTTCGGCTTCCACAAATTCGGCAGATCGCTGGCGGCAAATTTTTCCAACACGATGGCAAGTTCAGCGTCCGCGAGCTTGTGCAGCACGACAAGCCGTTCGCCCTTTTTTTCATCCGGCACGCCGATGACGACAAACGTGGTTTCCGCCGCGCCCGCGAGTTCTTGTAATTTTTCCTCGATCTTCAACTGCGGAACCATCTCGCCGCCGATTTTGCTGAAGCGGTTCAGTCGCCCGGTGATCTGCAAAAATCCGTCGTCGTCGAGGAACGCCACGTCGCCGGTGCAATACCAGCCGTCGCGCAAAACTTCGGCGGTTTTTTCCGGTTGGTTGAGGTAGCCGAGCATGAGGTTCGGCCCGCGCACGAGCAACATTCCCGCCTCGCCGGGCGGCAGGATTTTTCCACCCCACGGATTTTCGGCGTCAGTGATGCGCACGCACATGCCGGGCACAGGCTGGCCGATTTTTCCGTGCTTGCCGCCGACCTGATAAAATCCGGCGGCGCGATAATCCCAAGTGTTCACGGCCACGGCGGGCGAACATTCCGTGCAGCCGTAACCTTCAAACGGGCGGATGCCAAAGCGCGCCTCGAACGCAGCGGCGAGCGGTTCCGGCAATTTTTCCGCGCCGGTGACGACGAGTTTGAGTCCGCCAAAGTCTTCCGGCGCGACGCCGCGCAGATAAATTTGCAGAAAGGTCGCGGTGGCGAGCAGCACGGTGACTTTATTTTCGCGCACCATCGCGCCCACGCCTTTGGAATCGAGCGGATTCGGATAAAATGCGACGCCGGTTCC
>Ga0302281_10001481_pt1 | contig 16958 bp, 25 predicted proteins | sample III_Fen_E1_2_FD_198762 | JGI IMG/M metagenome (GOLD analysis project Ga0302281, IMG submission 198762) | Peat permafrost microbial communities from Stordalen Mire near Abisko, Sweden - III_Fen_E1_2 | ecosystem: Environmental > Terrestrial > Soil > Wetlands > Permafrost | place: Sweden: Abisko...
ATATTTGCCGCGCTCCCCGCATCCACCGCGTATCTCCAGGAGTTGGACTGGACTCCCGAGACGATGGCCGAATCAATCATATTGATGGCCGTTGCCAGCAACTGATCGCATGCACCCCATGGGGTATTGTGCGAATCATCGCCGGGGAGAGAAAGATTCAGATTTGGAGTAACTACCTGTTGCGCCATTTGCACCTCTACATCGCCAAGTTAGGGCCGGGGGGCTGTGTCAACCCCCGGCGCATCCATTTACATCAACCACCGCTTAGGAGGTCGCGGTGGGCGACTGATCGCCGATGAAGCGACCACCCGAGAGCACAACAACCGCAGAGGCATAATCGACGTTGGCGCCGTTAGTGATCTGCAACTGCACGAACGGATAACCGACGGGCAGTTGATCTGCGTCAATCTCAATCACGTAGAAGATGTTGGCACTGGCGCTGGGCGTGTAGCCAGCCGCGGAAACACTCTGGCGCACGGAGAGCACATCGTTGGTGAGCCCAGCCGTCTCCTGAGTGAAAAGGCTGTACGGCTGAGCCGTTGCCCCATCGCCCGCCGCATCAGTGCACGCGTTGATGAGAATCTTTGAGGCAGCAGCAGCCTGTGCGCCGAGCTGCACGATGATGGAAGCATGGTGATAGCCCTCCATGTTGAATACTTGGCCAGTAACACCACCGCTAATGCTCTGCGGAGAAATCAAGCTGACCACGTGACCATCCTGAGATGCCCAAAATCCTTTTGCGGACATACGCGTAACCCCTTCCCGGACGATGCCGGAGTTGTAAAAGAAGAAGTGCGAGCGGGCCGCCTGCACTTGCCAGGAAGCCCGCAAAAGCGTGGTCGAAATTACCGGGATGCGAGAGTGACGAACGGAGAGAGCGTGGGGGCTCCAGCCGCTTTTGGAGTCAGCGGAGTATTCCACCAACTCTGTCCATCGAGGCGCACCTGGAAGCGAAGCGCCAACTCGCCAGTGAGGAAGGCAACATGGATGGAGCTGTCAGCCCGAACCTCGCTACGCTGAGCCAATATGTATTGGCTCATATCCGCCAAGATGATGTCGCCTTGAGCGCTGAGAGCTGAGGTCTGCTCGATGGGGATCACCGGCTTTCCCATCAGCAGACCATAGTCACTGTTGTTGCCGTACTGGCCAGGCGCAACGTACATCAACGTGGCTGTGCTTGTGCCTGCTGTACCAGCAATCAGCAACGGGTAAAGCTGCGTTTCGATGCTCTGGTTGATAAACCAGCAGGCATTCTTGCGGCTCTTCGCCCAAAGGCGCGACCACATGTTGAGGATATTGGAAGAGCTGACCGTACCCGTCGCCTGTCCAGCGTCCTTAGGCACCACGATGGTAGCGGCAGACTTCTTTTGAAGGATGCCGAGCGGCATCCCCTGGCCGAGACCGTTGATGATGGCATCATCGATCTTGAACGCAAATTCATCCGGGAAGATGGTATCGATGTAGGACGACACAGCCGTCGTATCCTCCATCAGTTCCTCGGTGAGGTAAGCGAGACCAGTGAGCTTGTTTGCCGTGAACTGTAATTCGCGGAACTTCGGCTTGGTCGAGGTATAGGCAGCAGCTTCCGAAGCCCAAAAGGCGAGCAACCCGCCCCAGCGTCCGCCATCCACGCGGCTACTTTCATCAATGGCGTTCATGATGAGTCGGGAACTGGACATCTCGATCCTTCGGCACTGTCGAGCTACGTCGCCCACGTCATAGGCGCGCTGAAGCAGATCGGCTGCAAACTCGGTGGGAACTGGGAAACCGCCCTCAGCAGGCACCGATTCACTACCACCCAAAGCAGCCTGCAAGCGTGGATCACTAACGCGGCCCGCTTGGGTGCTGGCGATGACCGCACCCAAGAAATCAGCCTTGTTCTGCCAGGGTTTCTTTTCGGCCAGGTTCTCGATAGATCCGATCAGGGGCGGCGCACTGCGTTCAAGCGACTGGAGGCGAAGCGCGCCCTGAATATCGGTCTCGCGGGCTTCGGCCGTGGCCAGATGCCCCTCAAAGGACGCCTGCTCCTCAGTGGTCAGCAAGCGGCCCGTTGCCGTGGTCTGGATCGCCTTGGCGGCATCGACGGCGGCAGCCTTGGCCTGTTGCAATTGGCGGAGATTCATGTTTTTGTTTCTCTCTTTCTTGGTTTAAAAGCGTTAAGGCCAAGACGCCGCAAACCCACCATCGGGCAGGTGCAAGCGCCAGGAGTCGAGCGGCATTGGCCGTCGAAAACTTTTCCTTGTCCAACAGAAAAGGCCCCGCGATTGCGGAGCCTTTCACTATTCAGTGACTAAATCCTTTATCTAATTGAAATGCTTCCAGATGAGTATTCCCGCCCATGCTCCGTCAACGAGAACATACAAAGCAACCATCAGCCAAAAGAGAGACCCAAGGCCAATATCGCCATCGGACGTATCGTTCGCTATGCGACGGAAGAACCCCCACGTTGTGAGAACTTCAAAAACAAGTAGAACCAGAAATGCTTTCATACTTCACCCTTTCCTAGATACCTAACAGCTTGAGACGACGGTCACGCTCTACTGCCTCAATCGCCACGCGCTCGCTAGAAGCCTTCGCTGTTGCACTTGCGGCCATTCCGCACCCCTCACAGCCCTCCGCATCGGCATCGCACCCTTCATGCGTGCAGCCAGGGCACTCACCAGCAGAGCAGGACTCACACGAGCAAGAGCACCCATCTGCTGCCGCCTCCTCGACTCCATCGTCGACAACAGCAGAAGCTGGAATCGTTGACGTACCGAACACAAGAGCGCCAGGATGAGATCCGGACACGAGAGCAGAGCTGCCACCCGATGACTGTTTGACACCATACTTGGAGAGCACGTCATCGAGAGTTCCAATGCGGTCAGCCAATCCCTGCTTGACGGCATCCTGCGCCGTTAACACCCGGCCCTGTCCGAATCCGTTAACCACGGCCTTGACAGCAACACCGCGACCACGCGCCACAGCCTTGGTGAAGAGCGAATAGAAGTCATCCACCATACCCTGCATGGCGCTACGAGCATCGTCCCCCAAGGGCTCGGTGTTATTGCCCTCGGTTTTGAACTTGCCGGCAGAGATGAGCGACACCTTGACGCCCGCGGCGGCCAGGGCCTCGGAATCATCTTCGTGGGCTTGGTAGACCCCGATAGAGCCAGTCAGCGACGAGGGGCTCACTACCAACTCAGAAGCCTGCGACGCCAGCCAATAAGCTGCCGATGCGCAGAGACAGTTGGAGACGGCTGTGATCTTCTTTTGCTTGCGGGCGTTGAAGATCTCAGACGCCAGCTCATCTACACCCGAAACAGAACCACCAGGGGAATCGACATCGATCACGATAGCCTTGACGTTGGGATCGTTGACGGCTTGGCGGAACTGCTGGGTAAACTGCTGCACTGAAGTCCCGCTCGGACCGGAGAAGTCGCCCGATCCGCGCTGGTTGATGACCCCATAAAGCGGCATCACCATCACCGAACCCGGCGTGCCGGCAGACAGGCTCTGCATTCGCGCCGCGGCGATTGCATTCTCGGAACGGATCGCCGCCACCACGTCAGGCTCTGAAGCACCACCTGAGACCTTGAGGTTGATGAAGGCGGCAATAGCTTCCAGCTTTTCAGGAAGAATTGCCCACACGCTCGAATAGACAGCGCGAAGAACAGCGGAATAACGCATCAAAGGACTCCTTCGACGGCCAGAGCCGCCAGTTTCATTGGTTCATGCAAAGCGTGGTATTCAATCCACCCCATAGCATCGTGCTGTCCATCTTCTGCAAGGATCTTCATCAGCTCTGACGCACGCGTATTGCAGTCCTGCTTAGCCTTCAGATTTTGCAGTGCAGGCATGCGCATCACACTGCAAATGAAATTGAATTGCCCCTCATAGAACGCGCCAATCTCAGCCGGCTCAGCATTGCGTTCGATAAGCTTGCGTACTCCGTTGACTTCACGACGCACACAGCGCGACGCCGCCCCCTCGGCAAAGAGGATGAGCTGCGCATGCGCTCCTGGCTGCCCACCGTCGCCCTCATCCTGATCCAGATCGTCAGGGCTATCAGGGAATTTGTTTCCTGACTGAGTAGCCGGAGGCTGGACAGGAGCATCAAGCGTGGTCCAGTTGAGCGCGCGCCAGTATTTCTTGCCGATACCTCCGGCAATCGGGTTCATGTCTTCGATCTCTCGCACATCATCCTGCGAGAGCCATCCGTGCTCAATTGCAACGGCCTGACACTGCGTACGCGTAGCCTGATCGCCTCGCAAGAGCGCAGAGAGCGAGAACTTGGCATAGAAGCGGTCATCTTCGATCACATCGCGCTGGAGCGCCTGCTCCCAACGTACAGCCATAGGCAGTACACATTGCTGTGCATGCATCAGGTTGAACTGCTCTACGCTGGCATAGGTTGCCGACTTGCCGGAGTCCACACCAATCAGGTGAGGCAACACGTTGAAGATGCTGCAAATCTTTACATCTGAAGTCTTGGCGGCTTCAAGGAGCTGCATATCAATTGGCTTTAAGCCGATTGACTTGATATCAACACCAGGCGGCAACATTTTTACCTTATGCCGATTCTCGCCCGTGCTGGCTCTAATAAATGCCTCTTCATACTCCTTTTCTTCCTGTTTGGTTTCGAAGTTGGTACCGGTGATGATGAGGCCTGCCGTTGCATCGTTTTTGAGATACTTTCCCGCGTAATCCTGCTGCGCGAGCGCCACGCCGAAAACATCCAACCCCATGGCAAGGCGTGATTGCCCAACCTGCATCTGATCTGCCCACTCGCGCATATGGAGCACTTCGCCTTGCAGAAGCGTGCGCGTGGTGCGAGTGAGCGGATCGTTGTAGATGTACCTCAAACGTCCGCTGGAAAGCATCTCCACCTTGACGTGATCAGGATGCATAGGAATCATCTCGCCGACGATGCCGCGGCTACTCGATAGCAACTCGGCATAGGCATTGCCGCGCAGTTCGAGATGTCCCTGCATCATCTCAAAGAAGTCAAACGCCGTCTGCATGCTGTTGGGACGCTTGTGAAGAAGGTTGAAATAGGGATGGTTCTTCGCCATCACCTTGCCATCGATGCCCGCCTGCTCGGTATAGAGGAAGCAGGGAAGAACGCCGATAGCGCGAGCCTTTGCTGAGACGGCGGCGAGCACAGTACCAAGGCGCTTCACCGTGTCTGGAGTGACACGCATACCGGATACAGACGGCGCTCCAACCGATTTGTACCAGAAATCGTCCCAGGGAGCAGGTGCGCCTCCGATATCTGCGCGCAGGCCTTGAAAGCCACGGACCATCGATCCGAAAATACTCACGACTGCCTCCTCGTGGCCTTACTTTCCGCTCTACGTTGAGCATCGCGACCAAGCAGCCCACCGGCTGCCGCCAGGACAATGCCACCGACGATAAAGCCCAAAGGCCTCCAGGCAAGCCAGAAGCCGTACGAGAGAGCACCCAAACCCACAAGAAAAATCAAATCTGGGATGGTTTTCGAGAGACGCGACATATTCATCAAAAGATTCCGATCATAGGTTTGGTGTAGCGGCGCTTGATTTCGCCGGTCATGGCCAGGTTAAGACCCGTGATCAGCGCTGTGGCCGGGTCGATCTTGTCTTTGCCGTTCTCGATCTTGCGCGGAAATACATTCTGCCTTCCGTCTTCCCGCGCCACCACGCAGGACATGGCCCAGGTGAGCACCGGATCTCCGTTGTGATGCATTCGACCGGCACGGATAGCTGCATCCAGCTCTTTCATTGCCGGACTCAGATACTGAACTGTTTGCGGAACCGTGACCACGACATCGTCGCCGAGCTTCTCTGCCAGCTCCTGCTGCATCTGGAGAGCGCTCCAAGGGTCAAATGCGATGCGCTGCATGTCATAGTCGTCCAGCTCAGACTCGATGTCGGACTGAATCGTCGATAACTGGATCTCAGAGCCGGGAACTGCCTTCAAATGACCGCTTGCGACCCATTGCTCGTAGTGCAGGTGATCACCATCATTCACCCTGTCCATCGGCACATAATGCTCGCCAAAAACATAATAGTGGCGCACGAGCACGTCCTCGCCGTTCTTCAGCATCTTCTGGAAGATGCGAATACGCGAGGCAAGATCGATCTGAGCAGCAAGATCATTACCCATCCAGCACTGCCACCCTTTGAACTCATCAATCGACAAGCTTTTATCGCAGCACAGCGCCCAAGACTCCATATTGAAGTAGCCATTCAGCGCATTCCCCCAGAGATCAAGATGCTTGGTCTTGTAGATGAACTGCTTGTGTGGCGACTGCATGGCATCGCGCAGTTGCTTTTCCAGATACTCAGGGAAAACAGACACACCATAGTTGGGGTTGGCCTTGAGCTGCGCCATCCTGGACTTCCAATCATCATCCTCGTCGGCCGAGTACATGATGGCGAAATAGCTGTCATTCTCGACAAGGCCATCGAGGATCTTCTCTGCATCCTTCTCTGCGAGGTAGCAGGGGCTGGCCGTGTTGGTGCCCGCCGTAGTGATAACGATAACGAGACCCTGGCGACGCGCCCCCATGCCGGTGACCATCGTATCGTGGAGGTTGGCTGTGGAATGCTCGTGGTATTCATCGACGATGGCGCAACTAGGAGACGCACCGTCGCCGGGATCGCCGATCAGCGGCTCAAACTTGCCTTCATCGCGCAGCGAGGTGATGGACTCGATGTTAATGTCGAGGTCGAAGTGCTCCTTGAAGCGTATAGCCTTCTTGGCCATGCGCCGCGCCGTCTTGAAAACCTCCATGGCCTGTTTTTTGCTGGTAGCGCCGGAATATACCTCGGCTCCGACTTCATGGTCCGCGACAAGCATGTATAGGCCGACGCCAGCCGCCCAGGTAGTCTTCGCATTTTTACGAGCAACCTTGATGTAGGCCTCGGCATAGCGCCGATATCCTGTTTCCTTCGAGACCCATCCGAAGATGTTGCAGGTAATGAATACCTGCCACGCTTCCAGCTTGATATTGCAACTGTGCCCGATCTCAGCACGCGCCCACTCACCCTTGACATGCGGAAGGAACTCGATGAACCGGCATGCACGGCCCGCTCGTGCGGGGTCGAAGCGGTATGAAAATTCCGCCGTCGCACTTCTCTCCAGGTCATTCAGGTGCCGCTGGCAGGCCTTGATCGCCTTCTTGCAGGCAATGATCTTGCCGGAGACCACATCGCGGGCATATTGGTTGCAGATGTTCGCGAAATGGCGGTCCGCTGCTAAAAGCTTCTGCTTACCCGAACGCTTCCCATGCACCCCCGTATCCTTCGGGCTTTTTGCTGCCACCAGTTGCCCCCTGTTCTGTTCCCAGCAACCGCGCGAGGTTGGCAAGGTTGCTTTTGTCGCCAAGCTTCATGCTGCTCGGCGAAGTACGAAATCTGTCCATCTGCTCGCAGAACATCTCAAGCAGCGCACGGCGCATAGGCGATCCAGTCTGGATGCACGGTGCAAACTCTTCCCAGATCGCACGCCAGCGGGCGTACTTCAGACCGTTGTAGGAGTCTTCGGGGACGTTCCAATGCGCTGGAGCGTCTCCTATCGGAGGGATCTCCGGAGCAAACTCAGCCGCCTGAAGTCGTTCACGATAGCGTTGCGGGTTTTTCTTGATTGACCCACGACGCTCCAAGACGTGCAGCGGTGTCGGCGTTCTACTCATGCTGCCCTCCCAGAGCTTTGGAGGGTTTCGCGACCTGAACGACCCTCTCTGCGGCGTTTAAACGCCAAATATGCGTGGTCTGACACCCACCTAGAGCGGCGTCAGTCAAAAACGAGAAATTACCCATTTACTAGGCAAATTTCCTATTTTGTGGAATTAAAAATTAACTTAACCATGCGGTCTGCACCCCAATCACCGGGAACATTTGACCCCGCCCCGGCCTAGGGAATCCTCACGGCAGTCCCTTGGGAACTCCTTACCACTTCCCGTCCGAATCCGCCGTCTTCCATCGCCGTCTTTTTGTCATGGCAGCACTTACAGAGCGATTGCCAATTCCTGGGATTCCAGAAAATCTTCATATCGCCTTTATGCGGAAGGATGTGATCAGTGACCACCGCGGCAGCAGGAAACTCCTTATGCTCACCAAACGGATCAACACACAGCGGATGCTTGATTAAACGCCCAGCAGTTGTTTTCTGCCAGCGCCGTCCATATCCGCGTTCATGAGCCGTAGCCCGTACGCGTTCAGATAGCTTTTTTGGCGCATGAGAAGCACAGGACTCACAATACCCACGCTCCACAAGCCGACCACAACCCGGTCGAGCACACGGTCTTTTGGTTCTACCAGACATAGCTACTCAGTCACAATCAGAACACGATCATTGCTGGCCATGATCTGTTCGCGCATTGCACGCGGAAGGATGATGCAACCCTCACTTGCCGTATGATCCGAAGCTCCATTGTCGCCGTGAATCATAAAGCCACTTCGACCAAACGTCTCACTACCTGGCTGCGCGGACAGATGCGCAACAATCGGACCTTTGCCGCCAACATCATCAAAGAATGCTCCGATGTCATAGACTCCTTGCGGCAACGGTCCAACATCCGGAACATGCTGCATTGCCGGGTTGTTGAGTCCTTCACCATGTCCAGAGTAACCAATACCAGTACAACTTCCAGCAGAGCTGGCCATTCTACCGCTTGACTGCGAATACTTCCACATCGAATTCTCCATACAAAACGGGGCCAGCCGCATCAGCGATCAGCCCCGTCATTGTGAATCAACTGCTTTTAGGCCGAAGCGGTTTCAGTCGTGGCGCTGGAAGTTCCCGTCAGATCGGCAACCAACTGCTCCCAGTCGGCACCAATCGCAATCGCCAGCGCCTTGACAGCCGAGACGAACACTTGGAGATCGCTCTCCAGCGCCGGGGCTTCAGCAACCACACTGCCAATCGCATTCTCGTCGGCGGTCAGATTCGTACCACCCGAGCCAAAAGCAGCCAGCACCGATGCAGCAGGCTTCACAAATGCCATCGCGGCGGTGATCACATTCTGCACAAGCGGAACAAGCTGCTCGGCGTCTGTGCCGGCATCCTTGGCAGCCTTGATAAATTCCGGCAGCTTCGCAACCAGCTTTTCGCCGGAAGTGAAAACAACTGCCACGTCATGGCCAATGTGCTCAAAGAACCGCTCGAACCCATTGCCTGTATACACCTGAGTACCATTCGACATCTTGTTTATCTCCTTTGGTTGATTTTGCTCAGCCCTGTTCATCTACATCCACGGCACGCCCATGCCGATAAAACTCTTCTGGATCTGGAGGCGCGCCACGCCCTGTTGAACGGCGATACGCGCCGCCTGTGCGAATGTTGTAGTCTTCCCAAAGCACATCATGCTCTGAGACAAACTGCCGTAGCGGAGCCGTGATCGCTTTTACGATCTCCGCTATCTTCCATACGGCGACGAGAACCGTCGAAGTCAAAAGCAGAGTTCCGACCAGGTACGGCCATTGAAACTGCTCAAGAGCATTCGGCATCTCAACCCACCTTTCAGGCTCAAAAAGAAAACCCCGGTGCGATCTCTCGCATACCGGGGTCAATGTCACGCTTTTGGATAAGCTCGTACAGCTTTGTCGCCGTAGATCGCTTTTCCGCTTCCATCGTCAATACGTGACGCAGGAAACGGACACATTCTTACTTTGACAATCGCAAGCTCAACCGCATCATCCAGGGGAGGTCTTCTCCCCATCAACGAGCGAGTTTGTTCATGCTTTTGCTGCTCAGATAAGTGAATGGTTTGCGATTCGCCAAACGCTCCGGCATTGCACAGAATATCTCTTGCAGTGATGGACGTTGGGCTTGCGCGACGCCGAAAAACCTTTACGGGTGATAGGGCGACTTTGATTTGAAAATAGAACGGGTCGCCACGTTCATCGACCACAAGGTTCCATTTTCCTTCGGCAACTTTTTGCACGCCAAAGGCGAATGAAACGGTGCGAAAGACACGCCAGCCGTTAGAAGTATCGGCTGAGTAGAGGTTAAACTCTCCTTGCGGGGAGCGACGTTGAGATCTTGGCTTACCCATTGACAAATGAGCGCCAGACGAGAAGATGCACGAAGGCCAACCGTTGCCGTGAGGCAACGTGGGATGTGGTCAATGTGCAATTTTAGACAGGGATCGGGTTACCGTTTACAACCGCCCACTATCGTAGTGCTCATCGATGCTTGTCGATGACGGGAAGCTGAACTTTGTTCGATCAACTTCCGAGATTGACGATAACTGCCTTCAGTTCAAATTGCAAGTGGCTACTAATTACAAACTGTGGATAACCGCATCATGCGTGCAACATTAGCGGCGTTTTCTCGACTCGAAAATATTTCTTCAACATGATCGCGAGCAGGCGAACGTACAACACGATTACGACAAATCGAGTCATCACCAACTCCCAACCCGCGCTTCATTGGCCATGCGCTTTTCACGGATCAACTGCGTATCCCAATGCCAACCGCGCTCATCGGCCCAATGACCCTCGTCTATAAAATTGCGCGGTCCCCATTTAACGCGCAGCGAGCAATCCTGAAGCACGTACTTGCGCCAAGCAGCAATCATGCGTTTAGCGATATCATCCAGATTCTCTCCCAACTCCAGGTGCAACTCGATCTGCGCCTTGATCACACCGCGGAGTCGGCGCTTGGTAAAGCCACACCCTGTCATGATGCTGGAAACTGCCAAATCAACGTCGCTCGCAGTCGGGCTCGGATCACACGCAATCTCGGCAGGCATGCAGCTCTCCACCCTCGCGGTGCTTCTTTTCGTCTTGCCATCATCGCCGGCCTCCTCGTTCGAAACACAATCCCCCTGCGAAGCGGGGGTTAGGGGGTGTATTTGCTTTTGTTCACAGTTCACCGTTCCCTGTTTATCTAATGCAACACACTCACTGTCCTCCTTTTGTCCTCCTTTTGTCCCCCTTTTGTCCCCCTTTGGAAAAGAAATTGTCGACTTAGAAAGGAGGTCAGATTGCCCCCCTTTCGAGTCCAATTCACAGAACAGATAGAACGTGACGTGGCCTCGACCCTGGCGATCTCCATGCTCCCGCGTAATGACCCCCTTACGCTCCAGTGAGGCGAGAATGCGGCGGCAGCTCCGGTCATCCATCAGCGATTCGTCTGCGAGGCTTCCAACGCTGGGAAAGGTATGATTGCCAAACTTATCCTGGTGGTAATCGGCCAGCGCATAGAGCACAAGCTTTTCCAGCTTCGACACCGGCTCCCCACTTGGGCAGATCCGAAGCTCTTTTGCGTACAATGTTGCCCTGATGCTCATAGTGCTCTCCCGTGCCCGCGCAAGTCGTCTTGTGCGGGGTCATTTAGATCTCGAATGATTCTGTTACTTGTGCCCGCTTACTCAGGCACCGCAGTGGTTATCTGGCGTGAGTGCTACCGCAATGCTTCGCGGGCCACAGTTGCCCTGCTGTTTGCGTATCCTCGCACTTGATCCATGCGCTTCATCCACTCATCGTGTCCCGCCTGTTCGTGGATTGTCTCAAGAGATGTTGCCGCGAGACTTTCCTCAACACCTTCCGGTAGATCGAGAGCCATGTACGCCACCGGGCCATCCTTGCTTGAGATAATCGTCTGGCCGTTGCCAGCATGTTCAATATGCAGCTTCATTTCATCCTTTCCTCTGGCACTATAGCGTCTGTCCAACTACGGTGCCTAGCCATTGCACGCTTCTCGACAACTCTCGCAGACCCCGTAATGGTCTACGGGGATCCCGGAACAGAAAAAACAACCGCCGTCTTCAGGGCGTGGATTGCGACCTCCAAGTATCCAGTAGCGCAACATACGCAAAGCAAATCCAAGTCGCTTCATGCTTCCTCCTCCTGTGCGCCTATTCAATCGCGACGTTATCTACTCAGTACGGAGCAATCTCTTTCTTGATCGCCTCGACAATGCGCGTCAGGTACTTCTTGTGACCCGCTGTGTTTTTGAGAAACTGAGCATAGAAAAGCTTGGTCACCGTGTAATCGGTATCAGATTCAGTAAAGAATTGCTCGATCGATCTTCCGCCCATCCCGCCGAACCATGCGGTCCATGCCATGTCGTAACAGAGAATCGTCACCGATCCCTGCCCCACTCCAAAGTCCTGCCAGAAGACCGTTATCGGATCGAGTCCATCTTTGGAATCTATGCGCGTCACTTTCATCATTGGTAGAGGCAATTCATCCTTCTTTCTCCAGGCACCGAAGTGCCTATTCAACGACAGCGCCTACTCGGTGGCCGCTCGGATCAACGCAACTACATCCTCGGCTGGCTTGACGTACTGCGCGTAATCCTCTCCATCGTCGGGCAAATAGCTATTCTTACGGCACTCAAATTCATCCACGGCAAACGCGAGGACGGATTTTAGTGCTTTAAGCAGCTCATCGCGCTGGTTACGGATACACGCTATGCAGTTGTCGAATGGCTCCAGTTCATTGCGCGAATCCAAAGCAGCGTGAACCGGGCATAGCAGTTCGGACATGCTCTGGGCCTGCTTCTCCTTGTCTACCAGCTCGTCTATCCGCTGCAAGAAGTTGAGAGGTTGAGTTGGAGCACTTTCCACGGTGCCACCAAGACGATCTACGGCCATATGGAGCATCGCGTTCATCCGCTCGTTCTCTGCTTTCAGTGTCATGATTCCCGGCATAATCGACTTGCGGATAGACGCTCCCAACGGCACACCAAGGACACGGCCAACAGCTTGATCGTCCCATCCGGATTCAACGGCAACGATAGCCGTCTTGTGAGCGTTCTCTTCTGCCCACTTTGCGACCTGCTCCCGGTGTTCAGGGTTGCTCGTCAAATTGTTCACAAATCCCTCTTTCTCGTGCAACGCAGTTGCCACGCTAGGCACAGTAGCGCCTATTCGGCGACGGTTACAAACAACCCGCCAACTCATGCCCTGTAATTCCGAAGATCGCAGCAACTTGATCTACGATGTATGCATGCTCTCTCGGGCGTGCACGATCCAACCCGTCGGCATAGACTGGGATCGAAATACCGTCTAAGCCATGAATAAAGGCATTACGAAATGAGACGGCTTTGAAATATACGGAATCAGGGAACATTTCCCCATACATCCGAATTGCATCCTTGGCCAGCTCACGACTCTGGAAGAGAACGAACACGTTCCCATCATGCTTGTCATGAATCACGCGCAACAACGCCCGCGTCTTCCCAATGCCACGATCACCCCATATAAGGTTCCCATTTGAGATTTCCTCATACGCCTGCGCTGCATCCAACACCCTCACAGATCTCATCGTCCCCTCCAGCTAACCCGCTGGGATGCAAGATTTGCGCGCCGCTTTTTCTCTTTGCGATGCCGACGCGCATCAGATGCCATTTGCGGATCATCAAACTCCCAGCACTCCGTATGCTCGATTACCAGCAATTCCCGATGCTCTGCAAGTCTGTCAGGAGTCCTGTCTGAGTTTTTATGGATCTCTTCAAATTCGCTGCACCCATAGCACTCAAAGGCATTCCACTTCTCATGCCAAACGATTCCACCATCCGAAGGCCTCTCACGCTTTTTCCCACTCATCGGCCCACCCTATGTTTGCGCAGGAGCTTCAGCGCCAGCACCCCAATAGTCCATCCGATTACCACGTCCACAAGGCGGTATACTTCCCGCACCATGCAGACGCCGAGCACAACCTGGCTAGCTATAACGGTCAGCAACAGGCAGAACAGCATCACGCCTCCCACTCAATGCCCACGCAAATGCAGAAGAACATTACCAAGAGAACGCCATCCTCGAATGCCACCCCGAACAATAGCCCAGGGATAAAATCAGCTTTCATCCTCACCGGCTGGCCTCTTTCGTTCGTGCTGCATGGCGCACATTTGCGAGCTTCATGGCTAGATCTGGCATCTCCAACTCCAGCCGTGGAAGCAAATCCCTGATCGGCAACTCCACGTCGGCGGCGATCGCGGAATCTTCCACGCGGATCGCCACCACCATCAATGCTCCACTGCGCTTACGAATCCACTCACAAGCGCCTTCGAGCGCGTGGGTGCTAGTTAAGTCCCACCCCTTGCCCTTGTCTGCCATCGTCAGCCCCTGCTCGATTTCTTGGCCGTGACGGTGCGGGCAGGGCGGCGTGGAGTTTTGCGAACGCCACGCCCAAGCAAGATGCGCAAGCACTTGAGCAGGATCGACGCGCCGCTTTCCATCTTCTTGGCGCCGACCAAGTGGCTCTGCTTCTCCAGTTCGTCAAGCTGGCGATCCATGCGGCAGCGAGTCCTACCCCTGCCTGGACTGCGTCCATATTTGCGAGCAAGCTCACCAGCAGCCAGAGCGCGATGGTTGAGCGGCATCAACTGCCGGAGCTTCTTGCGCGACAGAGGCCGCGGGCACGATCCAAAACTGAAAAGCTTCTTTTTCACTATTCCCTCCCAGGAACAAACTGTGTTTGCAGCGCGGCGTCGCATCCCAATCGGTCTCATGGCTGGTGCCTGCCATCGAGGGACGCCGCGCTCATTCTGTGCCGGCTCGCACCCCGGTCACAGAAACTAATCTTGCGGTGGGGGATCAGGCTCCCCCTCAACCAAGGGCGGATGTACCGTGGGCACATCTGGCGCAGGCTCTTCCGGCGCATCACAGACGCCATTGGTATCCATGAAGCGCCTGAATTCCAACTGCGAATCCCAGAGGTTGAGCTGCTTCTCAGCGTTGGTCATCCCCTCTTCGCGCACTACCTCGCCCGTGTCCATCCGCACAACGCGCTTGATTCCCTCGCAGGGCGTATGGAACTGCACCACGCAATGCACCATGCGCTCCTCGGCGCGTTCGCGGATGATCCGCGCCAACTTGCGCTGCTGTTCGTTGAGGCCAACCAGGCGCTCCTTGAAGGTCTTCATCGCCGACGTACGTTCGCGCTCAGCGCTATCAATTGCCCAGATGGTTTCACCCAACATGGACCCACGTGATTGCACTTCCTGATCCGTCAACGTACACATCAATTGCAGTTCAACCTGCCCAATCTGAATTGCCATTACCGCCAACCTCCGCCGCTCCACCATGAAAGCGCTTCTGCGCCAAACGAACTCCACAAGATAGAAAGTCCACCCAGCACAAACAAGAGAGACAGCCAGGTAGAGAAGGCACCCAGTATTCGGCCCCGAAGATCCTCCGCCGCGTTGTAGAGATTGAGCGCGTTGATTGAGGATCTACATGGTCCACACTTATTCCCGCCAGGTGTATGGCCACATCCACCACAGAGATTCAAGGAGCCCAGTATCGCGGGCTTATGAGCCTGAGGGTCTATCTCGGTGATGGCAAGAGGTTCGTTATGAACAAGCCAGAAGTCGAAGTTTTCCAGCGAGCGCTTGCAAGGCACACACACATGCACATCGCCGTGCATCTGAGTTGCGTCTTCACCACAGCAGTGGCAGCGGAAGAGCAGGTGGGAATTCGGACTCGAATACAATAACGCTTCAAATTCCTCATGAGTGAGTGGGACAAAAGGGAGATGAATCTCAGAGGACTTATTCGGCTTGTCGTTCATGCTGCTCTCCTCTTCTTTTTGCTTCTTCCACGCGCCACGATATCCTTGTGTACATCCATCGGAGTCAAGCGTTTTCTTGGCGCGATATATCGGCGAAGCAACGCTGCTTTTGCCCTCTGGCACGCAGGGTTGTTACAGCAATTGCGGTCCTTGTCGATCCAACCGCACGCTTCACCGTCCTGCAATGTGCATGGTTCCGTTTCCGTGCACTTGCAGAACCGGCAGACTCCACTCGGGAGAAATCCCATCATGAGCCTCCATTCCCAGAACTGTTCCCCTTGGAACCCCGCGCCTTGACCGCAGCCTCGATTCGCTTACGTGCCTCAGGAGCGAGTTTCCGCTTCGCCGCGTCCTTCTTGGGAGCTATTTTCTTCGCCACAGTCTTAGCAGACTTTTTCGCGGATGGCTTATCAGCCTTTGGCTTGGCAGGTGCTTGCCATGCTTTGGAAGCGTCGTATCCAAGAGCCTTGAGCCGAGCAATGAGTTCTTTGCGGCCATGCTCAGGCCCGTAATAGGTACTCGCTACAAGCTCGTCCGATTCAATCGAAGCGAGCGCCACGATCTGGGCAAATGCACAACTATCCAGCTCCGCAGTTTTCAAGGATTTGAATATGCCCGGAAGAATCGCCTCATAAGGCCGGCGTGCTTCTGCCCAATCCGGAAGAGCTTTTTCAGCCAAGGCCCGAACAGCTTCCAGAGGTAACCCTTTTACCGTTTCGATTGCCGCGCCGGCAGCCGCAATTCGAATTTTGCTCTCAGCAATCGCCGCGTCCTTCTTCAACTTCTCTTTCTCCGCTTGAAGCTTCGGATCGATGCGCTCGCCTTTCTCAACTTGCTTGGCCTTTTGCTCGAAGGTCTTGGGGTGCTTCTTGCAGCCCGGTTGCACACATACGAGGAGGACATCTCCAGGCTTACCTTTGGCGCGTCCATAAGATGCTTGATCAAAATCCACCGTGACGCCAGTGCGTAGATGCTCGCAGCTTCCTGGTGTTGAGGGCGTCCATTGACCTAAACGAAAAACCTGATCGAGATTAGGGCCGCTTTTGTCCTTAGCCAAACGCGGAGATGACTCGCTCCGCTTATAACTGAGTCGGATTGTCGCCACGGGAGAGGCTGATTGCGTGGAAGACGCCGGCGCGGAATCCTCGTCACGAGCGCTCACCGTGCGCATCTTCAGCTCGATGAATGCCGCTTGCTTGGAAGCAAAACACTTTCCATCGGCGCAGGTTGCCTCCTCGATGGCGAGATCAGAGAACAGCGCAGTATTCGCGTTGGTGTTTGAGGGGCATACGTTACAAGCTCCGGCGCGGGGAACCAGATCCACATCATCGAGCAGCCAGGGAGCGAGCGATAGCCTGCGACCTCCCGACTGCTCGATCTGCCGCTTGAGAGCGAGCACCGACTGAGGCTCCCAATAGCCCCAGCCTTTATTGGCAAGTCTCTCCTCGCGCCGCTTGAAAGTATCTTCGT
>Ga0302281_10001482_pt1 | contig 16952 bp, 13 predicted proteins | sample III_Fen_E1_2_FD_198762 | JGI IMG/M metagenome (GOLD analysis project Ga0302281, IMG submission 198762) | Peat permafrost microbial communities from Stordalen Mire near Abisko, Sweden - III_Fen_E1_2 | ecosystem: Environmental > Terrestrial > Soil > Wetlands > Permafrost | place: Sweden: Abisko...
CCGCCGCGTCCCACTGTTGCCCCCGGGCCTGCAGCACCGCCAAATTCAAGTAGGCGTCGGAGCGTTTGGGATCCAACTGCAGGGCCTTCTGGATGTCGGCCAAGGCCCCGCCCATATTGTTCGTTCCCGCGTCGTAATTCGCCCGCGCCAGATAAATATCAGGATTACTCGGCTGCTTTTGAACAAGGACGTCCAGTTGTTCTTTCGCCTGCGTGAACTCCCTCGCCATGATCATCAGGTTCGCCAGATCGAGCCGGGCCGCAGATTGATCCGGATCGATTTGGATGGTGTTCATCAACTCATGAACGGCAGTCGACCCATCTGAAAGTTTCATTGCGGCTTGCGCCATCTTGTAGTGGGCAGCGGTGAACCGGGAATCGACCTGGATCGCATTCTGGAACTGAATCTCCGCTTCCCGATATTGGCCCTTGTCGAAATAGCGCTGCCCGCTCTCGAGATAACGCTTCTTTTTTTCGTTCGGATTTCCGGAACAGCCGGTCAGCGACACTCCCAGCAAGCAAACCACCGCAATTGCAAACTGAAACTGTGACCTCTTGCCAATGTGCATATCTCTCCACGCCTCACGCGCGCAAACTTAGCTTAATCATCACGCTACCGCACCAAGGTACTCTTCTTGCCGATAGCCGGGGAAGTTACGCCCGTTATTATCGCAAAGACAGAACAATCCGCCGCATGTCACCGCTAAGCTCTTAGCATACGCCCGTGTACACGCGCTTTCGTAATCTGCCGCTGCCCCGAGGCCTGTGGCATAGTTCATCCGTATGACCCACTTCCCCCAAAGCAATGTCAGCCGGCGTTCCCCGCGTGTAAAGCTCAACGGATCCGTAGCAGCAGCAGTGATGGCCGAAGGCGGCCAGCGGGCACGCGCAAAAATTCAATCCATCTCCATTACCGGCGGCATGCTGCAACTGCAGCAGGAACTCTCGGCCGGTGATTTCGTGGAAATCGCCTTTCATACCCGTTCCGGCGCCATCTGCGGAATGGCCGAAATGCTGCAACCGACGCGCAAGTTCCAAAGCGCATGCCTGCAGCCCTTTCGTTTCATAGCCTTGGGCGACGATGATCATCGCAAACTGCGTATGGCGCTCGATTCTGCCCTGGATCGAAGCTTCCTCGATCCCGTTTCGGACCAACTGCAGACGCCTCCGGGCTTCTAAGCATCGCACCTAGCGTAACAAGCGCAGTAGCAAGGTACGCCTCGATCGTCCCGTCGTGACCAACGAGTCATGTCGCCAAGTCGCGATTCGCATTTACCGCTATCCGGTTGTCGATATACTGTTTCGGCCGGATGATCAGCGAAACCGTCACGAACTCCGCCGAAGAGACCGTCGCTCTGGGGCGCAAGTTCGCTCTCGACCTAGCTCCGCCGCTTGTGGTTCTACTTCGCGGCGACCTCGGGGCGGGAAAAACGACCCTCGTTAAGGGCATCGCAGAAGGCTTCCGGGCGGCTCTCGCCGACGATGTTACCAGCCCTACATTTACCCTCATCCACGAATACCGTGGACCGCGGGTTGTCCTCTATCACATTGATTTATATCGCATTGACACCGAACGCGAACTCGAAACTCTCGCCCTCTCAGACTTGTACGCTCCCAATAGCATCCTATTGATAGAGTGGGGAGAGAAATTCCCCCGCTTACTTCAAGATATGAACGTAGAGATCTCGTTGGAGCGGGTGGGAGAAACGCGCCGCCGAATTCTCCGGAATCAGCATTGAGGTTTCGCATTGGTTCCAGTTGCCGGTCAGAGGTCAGTTTTCAGGCTGGTTTGCCCAAATGGGAGTGCAGCCAGTAGACTCTCAATATCCCTTCGGACCTACTTCGATCTATATGAATTTGGAGCTAAACCAAACTTGAGACCTGCCAATTTTGTCCTTTTACTAGCGTTATGGATGTTGCAGGCTGCCCTATTTTGCCCTGCTCAAAGCGCCCAAACTCCGGAGAACTCGAACGCCAATCCGGCGACTCAGCAGCCAGTAGGCAGTCCAGCACCTGCTCCGGGCAGTCAAGAACCTGCGTCCGGATCTTCAAATCAAACCCAGTCGCCGCCGGCAAACAAAGACAAAAAAGATCCCGAGGCCGAAACGACCGGGACATCCAAAGACCGGCTTTTTTTTGCCCTGCCCAACTTTTTGACGGTCGACGCGAACGGCAAGATCATCCCGTTGACCACCGGCCAGAAATTTAAGGTTGTGGCGCAAGGCACCTTCGATCCAGTACAGATTGTCTGGTATGCGGCACTTTCCGGCCTTAGCCAAGCTGAAAACAGCGAACCCGGTTACGGACAAGGCGCCGTTGGCTACGGCAAGCGCTACGGTGCTTATGCTGCGGATGGCACGATAGAGAATTTTTTTGTCGGAGCGATTCTTCCCTCGGCTCTCCATCAGGATCCGCGCTTTTTCCCCAAGGCCCACGGCGGCTTTTTCTCCCGCGCGACGTATGCCGCCAGCCGGATCGTGATCACGCGCGGTGATTCGGGAAGCCGTCAATTTAACTTTTCCGAGGTCTTCGGCAGCGCCATGGCCTCCGCGATCTCAACCTACACCTACCATCCCCGCCGCGCCTTCGAGGGCTACAACAAGATGGGTGTGGCCGAGTACTACCCAAGTGACCGTACCTTGACCAATACAGCGAGCGTCTGGGGATCACAGGTGGGCTACGACGCGATTACGCTCGTAGTGAAGGAATTCTGGCCTGATATTCGGCGGAAGCTGAAGAAGCAGTAGCTAGGAAGGCCGCAAGCGCGGCGAGCTGGCGCGTCAACGATTCTGCGAGTCATGCTGAGTCAGAGGCCTTCGTACGCAGCCCATAGGCGCGTTCCATTCGCGGATCACCGAGAAGAGCGTAGCGGCGGCGAAGAAGGCAAAAACTAGTGTCCGAGAGCGCATCCAGTCAAGAATGCACTAGCATTTCGTAGTTTGGCAAGCAGGCTCTTTTGACAAGAAGAAAACAGCGTCCTCAAGATTCGGTTCCTAGAGCCTTTCTCGCTCATCCAATAACTCGATGCCACAAGGAACTGAAGCAAATGTCACCAAAGCCACCGCCCAAGATCTTAGAGTCGGCCTGATCTGCGCCGATCGAGATGGCAATCGCGTCCGTGTCGATCACATGGATCCCGACTCCCAAACGCTTTCCTATCACTTCCTGAATGACGAACTTCGTGTGCAGGAAGGGATCCAACAGCGCTCGGTAGATCAATTCGTTGCCGAAGGCTGGTACATCGCGGCGCCAGGACGAAACCTGTAGCGCATTAAGACCCGATCTCATTGCGCACGATGGAGTACCGAGCCTCCCTCCCATGCGAGCGAGTTCTGATCTACAAAGCTGCAACCCAGTTCCTGCGCTCTATAAACGTCGGCGGCTCGTAAGTTCGTCCCGCCGCCAGCCGGCGCTCCTCGCGACGCGTCGTCCACAACAGTATCGGTCCGAGCGACGCGGCCGTCAGCCGTGCCACTACCGGAAACTCTTTCTCCACTTCGCGGCGCAGCCGGTGAATTTTGTCGCTCACCCCGCGATTGACCTTCTCGAATTCCTTCTCCATCGCCCACAACGCTGCGTTGTAAGCACTGCTTAGCTTTTTCATCTCGCGCTCGAAGCGCTCCCGCACCCGCGCGTCCGGATAATTCTTATACCGCTGCCACCCCTGCAACATGGTCTGACACATGCGATAGAGACTCGGCCCATTACTCTCAAAGTCGCGCCAGAACGCCCAATCTAGAAATCGCTTCGAATCGTCGCGCGAAATTGCCGCATGACGGAAATTGAACTTGTGCTGTCCGTGGATATCCGCGAAATCGATGTCCGGCAACATCCGCCCCTGCTCCGACATTTCCTTATAAAGTGGCGTTCCTGGGACCGGCGTGTACAGCATGAACTGGTGAAAGTCGGTCTGGTAGCTTACCGCCGACTCGATCTCGTCAACGATATTATCCGGCGTATGATGCTCCAACCCTACAATCGTTGATCCCTGCACTCGTATTCCATGCTGACGAAGTTCGCGCGTCAGATCGCGAACGTCTTTTCCTTCCAGTTTCACATAACTCGAGCGCGGCGATTCCAGGCCCATCCACACCCAGGAGACGCCCAACTCCACTAGTTCGACCATAGTGTATTTGCGAATCGCGTTCGCTGACGCAAAAACGGAAAGCTCCCAACTCTTACCCGCTTCCTTCATCAGTTCCAACAGGCGCATGGCTCGTGTGCGATGGAGGAGGAAGTTTTCGTCCATCACAAAAAAGGACTGAACTTTCAGTTCCGCTTCAATCCCACACATCACCTCAAATAACTCATCGCCCGTCTCGTAGAAGTTATAGAACTTCCCCTTGCCACCGAAAAATGCGGAAGTTGTACAGAAGTTGCAGCCCATCGGGCATCCTACCGAAGGAATAATGGTAGCCGCCGTTCCACCCTTTCGGTTCGGCAGACGGATCCCCATAATCCGCGTTTCCAGCCCGGAGACGATCATGGGATGTTTGATCTTCGCACTCTCATCTTCGCCCAGATATCGCCGCATCCACGAAATGCCTTCGCCGCGTACGATATGGTCCGCGTCAATCATCTTGTCGAGATCGGGAGTCGCCGCTACGTGTCCACCGATGACAATCACCGACTCCGGCGAAAGCTCGCGCACCATGCGGCACATCTCGCGAACCTTACGGACGTTCACGATGATCGAAGAAATCCCAACGACGTCATAGTGATTGGTAGTAAGTTCGTGAGCAAAAGCCTCGCGCGTGGGAAAATCGAGCACGCTGCATGGCGCCGAAATATTCTCCTGAATCATCATGATGCCCCACGACCGGTGAAACATGCGCAGCGAAAAGCTTCCCTGCGCTCGCGTCACCTGATTGTGGTACAACTCCATCGGATTAATGGCGCGGCTGCCAAACTCATCGTCTTGCGCATAAGGACCGAATACGGAACTCAATAAAATTCGAGCTTTGCTACCCTTGGGATGGACTGCCATTTCGCTGGTTTTCATAGATATGTATGAAGACTATTGGCGCCGACGTGAGTCGCGCCGTGATCCCCGCCACATTACAAAACTATTACGGACGCGAACACTCCGCGGAACGCAGCAGTCACTAGGTAAGTTATATGGAAAGAGTCTTACGAGAGAAGTCGGGCGAGACAAGTTCGTTTCGGGGCCGGGGAACAGACGATCGTTAAATCGAAGACCTAGTGCGGTAAGTATCCTGCTTCCATTGGTAGTCTGCCATCCACTCGAACCACGACGACGCGATCCGTGATCGAGCGCTCTTCCACAAATCCGATCGCTCCTGGAGTCGACGCGACCGCATCAATCACATCCGCATCTGATTCCACCGTTTGGATCGCGTCTTTGTGCGCCGCCAGCAGCGCCTTTACATCCGACTCGCTCATCTTACTGAGATGCTGCAGCGTTGCCGTCTCTCCGGAAGAAGAATTGTGCAATATCAGCACCACACTTTTCCCATCCGGCCACTTCTTCACTTCACCCTTAACGAGCTTTGCGAGATGAGCCGAACTGACGTTCTGCACGACATTGTCTTTATTCACGACAACCGCCATGTGGTGCGCGAAGCACGGGGTTAACAGCAACGTCACCCATGCGAACGCGCCAAGAACTCGCAGCCGGTTCATAGAACCCAAGGGTACCGCTTTTCCTGCTCAGCCGGATGTCAAAAGAATGTCAAAAGTAACGCCGGTAACCGCAAGACCAACTACGGGGACGCCTCAGAATCCCATGATGTTGTAGCCGCAATCGACGTAAATCACCTCACCGGTGATTCCCGAACTTGCATCGGAGGCCAGAAACACCCCCGCGCTGCCCACTTCTTTGACTTCAACATTGCGCTGCAGCGGCGCCCGCTCGGCGTGTCCCTTTAGCATCTCTCCCAGCCCAGAGATGCCGCGCGCCGCCAGAGTCTTCAGTGGCCCCGCCGAAATCGCATTCACTCGAATCTTTTTCCGTCCCAGATCGGACGACAAATAGCGCACCGAGCATTCCAGCGCCGCTTTGGCCACGCCCATCACGTTATAGTGCGGAACAACTTTTTCGGCGCCGTAATAGGTCATGGTGATGACGCTGCCGCCGTCTTCCATGAGCGGAGCAGCCGCGCGGCACACCGCGATCAGCGAGTACACACTCACGTCGTGCGCCACTCGAAAACCTTCGCGCGTCGTATTCACAAAATCGCCCTTCAACTCTTCGGCCGGAGCGTACGCCACGCTATGTACCAATACATGCAACTTCCCGTAACGCGTCTTGAGTTTTTCGAACAGCGCGGCAATTTCTTCGTCTTTTGAAACATCGCACATGAAACCTTCCGCGCCCGGAAGCGAAGCAATCAGATCTTTCGCCTCCATCTCCATACGCTCGTTCTGATACGTGATGGCCATGTTCATGCCAGCGGCATGCAATCCCTGAGCGATCGCCCAGGCAATCGAGCGCTTGTTGGCCACTCCAAAAACCACAGCCGTGCGCCCTTTCAAATCATCGAACATGAGTTAGGTCTCCCACAAATAAGACAAAAGAATACCAGTATCCCGTGCCTGTGTGGAGCAGACACTCTTGTCCGCGGATCTTGCGCTGTTGTTGTCCTTCTCCTTTTGCCCTGGACAACCAAACAACTTCAGCACCAACGGCAGCGGACATGTTCCACACCAGTCCTCCGCTACTCCCTCGTCGCCGCCACCACGCGCCGCACCGGAATCGGCCAACTGGCACTGCCAAATGCGACTGCGTAGACAGCCGCAATGACTCCAAACCCGGCCGCTAGACTGATTCTCGAAGCAATCCAACCCACCGACAGCCCCAGCGCCACTTGCAGAAAAGTCCCGAAGAAGTAGAATGTGTTCTGCACACGCCCCATTACGTGTTTCGGAACCTGCTCCATCAAACTCGTATTCATCGCGACGCCACTTACTCCGCGAGCCGATCCCATTAACCCGTAGAGCAGGACTGCCAGCACCAGCCGAGGCGAAAACGGAGCCAGGGCCATGGCAAAAGTCAGCAACAGCATCGAAAGTGCTATTGATCCGCGTGCTCCCACCCGCCCAATCAGCGCCGGAACATAGAGCACGCTCACGAAGGCTCCCACCCCCCAGCCCCCGTTCAGCCAACCATAACCCGTCGCGCCAGCGTGAAAAACGCGATCGCTCAAGGGAGCCGTGACCACGACTCCCGTTGTCATCGCGCCCAGAAACAATGCCCAACTCGTTCCCAGAAAAACCACGCTGCGATGCTCGCGCAAAAAGACCAGTCCTTCACGCATCTCCCGCAAAAATCGTCCCGCGGCTGTCTCTGCGGCCTCGAGATCATGACGAAGTTCCACCACCCGTGGAACCACGTGCCGCCCTTGTCGCACCGCCAGATAACAGCTAAACGAAACCACATAAGTGCTGACGTCAATCAGCAAGACGCCTGCGAGCCCAATATGTTCATAGACGAATCCGACAATTGATCCCGCAATCAGCCAGCCGCCTTGGATCCCCGCCAGCAAAAACGTATTCGACTGGACGAACTCTCCTTCCGGCGTCAACTCCTGAATCAAAGCCGTAATCGTAGGCCAGAACATCCAGAACCCCGCCGCCACCAGCGTGTTCATCAAGTACAGTTCCCAAACCTGCACGCGATGGAGAAATGCCAGCACCGTCACCGCTAGAATTACGACCGCTCGCGATGCGTCCAACCACATCACCAGCCGCCGCCGGTCCTCGCGATCGATGATGACACCCGTAAACGGCAGCATCAGCATCGCCGGAATCGTCTGCAGCGCCGCAAAGGTTCCTAGCGCCATCTCGGAATGCGTGCGCTGCAGAATCGTCCAGGCTACGGCAGCCGAGTTCATCCCACTCCCCAACATGGAGATCACATTCGCCGCAAATACAAAACGCAGCGACCGTTTTCGCAGGATCGACCGCACAGTTTTTCGCAGTAATCTTCGAATCTAACATGAAGTAAACCGGCCCTCACGAAGGTTACCCCAGTAATGAGTCACTACAGGTTACTGTTTTTCCGTAATTTGCCCAGCGCTACCATGAGCATCATGCCGACCACGTGTGCGAGCGCCCGCGCGCCTAAACGTATTTTTCGTCTGTCGATCGTAATCTTCTTGGCCATGCTTGGCTCAGTTCCGATTGCGAGTGCCAATGATCTTCCGTTTTCTGCCCCCAAGGTTCTCTCCGTTACAGAGGCGACTCACGATGGAGTCAGTAAAATCAATTTGCTGTCGGACGATAGCCATCTCTATCTGACAGAATGGCCGGCAGCCCAGGTGATCGCGAAGTTCTCGCTGCAGGGGGCAAATCGCTCTACAATTGCAAGCCCTTTTTCGAACGTGCGACTACTGGATCTCTCTCCCGACGGGACAAAGTTTCTGGTCTCTGCAAAGGAAGCTGCGTCAGCCCGCAACGAATTCTGGACTCTGCCGGTTGCCGAGGGATCGCCGGAAAAAGTCGGCGATCTCAGTGGGCGCGACGCGACGTGGTCCGCGGACGGAACGCAAATCGTTTTCGGCAAAGGTAACGTTCTCTCGCTCGCCAGTTCCACCGGCAAGCAAGTGCACGAGCTCTTCACCGCGAATGGTTCCGTGTTTGCGCCCCGGTTTTCTCCGGACGGTCAAAGAATTCGCTTCACCGTCAATGACAGCGAACAGAATGCGACCGCCCTGTGGGAGATTGGCCATGACGGTTCGAATCCGCATCCCCTGCTGCCAAATTGGCAATACGCCACAACCGCATGTTGCGGCAGTTGGACGGCCGACGGCCGCTATTACATTTTTCAGGTCACCCAGACCTTGCCGAACACTACGGCGATCATAACGTCCCTATGGGCTTTGCCCGACGCTGGAAGTGGCGCAAGTCAGACTTCCTCTGCTCCGGTTCCACTGACCGATGGACCCATGTCGTTCGGAAATGCTTGGCCAGCGCGGGATAACAAAAACATCTGGGCGATTGGCGTGAGGCCTACGGTCGAGGTCGTAAAGTACGATCCGGCGAGAAAAGATTTCGTCCCCATCGTTAGTGGGATCTCAGCCACCGATCTGGACTATTCTGCGGACGGTAAATTCGTCGCTTACGTCGCGGTTCCCGACGGCACATTGTGGCGATGCCGCGCCGACGGCTCCGAGCGGCGTCAGTTGACGTCAGCGCCGATGCGAGCAGCTTTGCCTCGTTGGTCGCCTGACGGAAAGCAAATTGCCTACGTTAGCATGCAGCCGGGCCAGCGTTGGAAGCTCTCTCTGATCGCCGCCGATGGTGGAACTTCCCGCGAGATTTTGCAGGATAGCGGCAGTCAAATCGACGCAAATTGGTCGGCCGATGGCACCCGAATCATGTTCGGCGATTACGCCCTCGATACCGGAGGCATCAGCATCCGGATTCTGGATTTGAAAACGCACAAAACCACGACTGTTCCCGGGTCGGAAGGATTGTTTAGCCCGCGCTGGTCCCCTGATGAACGCTATATCGCAGCCATTTCGCCGGGCAATAAAACGCTGAAGCTGTTCGACTACAAAACTCAGACTTGGTCGGACTGGCTAACCTCGTCTGGAGCCGTCAACTATCCCGTCTGGTCGGCCGACAGCCAATACCTTTTCTACGACGATTTCGTCAACGACGATGAGTCGATCCGAAAAGTGAAGGTCGGCGAATCGAATGCCGAGCGCGTTTTTGTTCTCGGAGTTTTCGAACGCTACCTGGGCGCGCTAGGTCCATGGAGCGGTCGAACTCCCGACGGTTCCTGGATGTTTGTACGCGACCGCAGTTCGCAAGAAGTTTACCGATTGAGCGTAGAGCTGCCATAATTCCGACTCACAAGGGAGAGTCATGCTGATGCAAAAAGTTGGGGAGCAGTGGCGAGGCCGGATCCGCACCACGCGTATTTCTCTGCGCTTTCTGTCCGTTCCCACATTGTTCCTACTCCTGTCATTCGCCCCATTCGCTGCACCGCTACAGGGACAGACCGCAGCGGAACGAACGCTGATCACTCGCATCGAGCCCGAATATCCCGACACTCTAAAACGCCTGTATATTGGCGGGACGGTCCGGATTGAGGTCGTGGTCGCCGCAGATGGAGCCGTGGAGAGCACGCAACTGATTGGCGGAAATCCCATTCTCGGCCAGACCGCGATGCGAGCCATCAAGCAGTGGAAGTACGCCAAGTCGAAAGCCAAAGAAACTCTGGTCGTGAAACTTGAGTTCGATCCCCACAACTAGAAAATTCAGCGGGCCGATTCCGAAGAGAGAAATAAGGTTTTCGCGACCCTCGTAAGTCTTCTCACCTCAGTCCCTTCACCACGTACGCTTCCGACAACACGCGGATATAAAGGTATGCATAGGCATTTCCATCCGCCGAAAGATGCGGTGCGCCAATCGAGGACAAGCCTGCCGAAGTCCCTGCTCCAAACGTTTTCCACGGCTCCATTTTTCCCGTCTGAATATTGACTTGCGAGACCTCCGCGACAGTCCGAAGTCGGTCGTTAAGCATGACGTAGACCGACCCGCCGTCCGGCGCCCATCCAAGCGCGCTGTATTTCGCTTCCAGACCCGGAATCGGGCGCAACCCTCCGCCATCGAGCGGCCAAATGCCGAGTTGTCCGTCAGGCCCACGGACCACCACGCTCTTGCCGTCGGGCGAAATCTGCACGCCGGCGATGCCCTCGGGCGTGATGGGCTTGGAATCGCCACTGCTCACATCGATCAGGTAGTCGCGCCCCCCGTGACCCGCTTCGATGCCGGTGGCCAGCAAATGCTTTCCATCCGGCAAAAAGCGCACCGTGCCGTAGCTCACGTTGTCGTGCGTAATCTGTCGAGACTCGCCCGCTCCCGTTGGCACCAGGCTAAACGCCCCAGCTTTCGCCGGTTTCGTGACCACCCACTTGCCGTCGGGCGAGATCGCGCCTGCCAGGCCCTCACCCAGGCGCGCCGGAGGCGACCCATCTGTGTCGCGCAGAAACACGGTGTAGTTCGGTCCCCCGCCATCACCTTCTTCTTCGAACAGGATCTTGCGGCCGTCGCGGCTGATGTCGCGCAGTTCCGACCATCCAAACCATCCCAACTCACGCTCTTCCTTCGCGTCCGGACCTTTGCCGCGGATGTCAAGACGAGTGTGATTTGCCACGCTCAGCAAGGTTCCATCCCGTGAATCTTCCAGCCACATACCGCCGGGCACGTTGGCCAGCGTTCGCAACTTTCCCGAAAGCGTCACCGCGCGGGGGTTGGAAGCGCTACCCGTATTCGTGGAGGTGAACCAGATCTCATCGCTTGACGGAGACCATAAAATTCCCTGCAGTGAACTCCAGCCTGATGAAAGTTTCTTTTCCGGCTCCTTGCCGTCGGCTCCAATCACAGCGAGCGAACCTTCGTCATCGCCGCCAGTATTTTCATGATCGGCAAAGGCAATCCATTTTCCGTCCGGCGAAATCTTCGGATGGCTCATCCAGTTGATGCCGTCGATGAGCACTTTGCCCGCCGGGTATTCCAGACGCCAGTGATTGTTCTCCGGAACATAACGGACGACCGCCATGGTCTCGCCATTCGCGGACCAGTCGGCGTCCTGCACGTTGTTCAGAACTTCCCGCGGCGTTCCTCCGCTCAGCGGGACCCGCGCCAGCGTCCCACTCCGCGCGTAGCCTCCATAAAACTGCGTGTTGAGCCGAATCGCCATTTCGCCATTCTTTGAGATCGAGAGCAGTTCGGCCTTCTTGATTCCCAATTCGCGTGCGCCGGGATCGTCGGTGCGAGACATGTAAAGCTGATTGTCGCCGCCATCCCACGAAGCGCTATAAACAATACTGCCATCCGGCGTAAACCGTGCGTTGCCAATGGAGCCAGTCCGAAACGTGATCTGTTGATACTCCGCCTGCGATCCCTGTGCTGTCGATTTGCCGGCCCACCACCCCAGACCATAGACAGCTGCGGTAATGGCGAGGCTGGCTGCGATCGCCATGAAGAGTTTGCGGCGCGACGGCCCCATGGCCACGCTCGAGCCACTGCCCGCCGCTACCCGCGCCGAACTCCCGGACAATGCCGAAAGATGTTCGAGATCAAATGCGATGTCGCTGGCCGAGTGAAAGCGCGACTCGGGATTTTTTTCCAGGCAATGTTGGACAATCCGCTCCAGCGCCGGAGAAACATTGCGATTCGTCTCCGTCAGTTCCGGCGGATCCTCCTTCAAAATCGAACTCATCGTATCCGCAGGTGTGTCGCCATGAAACGCGCGTTTTCCCGAAATCATCTCGTATAAAATCGCGCCAAAACTGAAAATGTCCGACCGCGGATCGAGCACCATCCCCCGTACTTGCTCGGGAGACATATATCCCGCCGTCCCCATCACGATCCCCGCCTCGGTGCCGCCGTGGGTTGCGGTCGCCATCGACGTATGAGAAGACGATGCCGGATCACCCTGCGTCAGCTTGGCCAATCCAAAATCCAGAATCTTGAGGCGTCCATCTTTAGTCAAAAACAAGTTGTCGGGTTTTAAATCGCGATGGATGATTCCTTTTTCGTGCGCTGCCGCCAGCCCGTGTGCAATCTGTATTGCGTAGTCGAGTGTCTTGCGCAGCGCAATCGCGCCACCGCGTAAACGGTCGCGTAGGGTCTCGCCCTCGAGCAACTCGGAGACGACATATGGCGAGCCGTCGCTCGTCCCAATATCGAATACGGCCAGGATGTTCGGATGATTGAGCGCCGCCGTAGCCAGGGCTTCCTGCTCGAAGCGCCGCATGCGATCAGCATCGAGCGAGAGCGCCGTCGGCAACACCTTAATGGCAACCTCTCGCCGGAGCCGCGAGTCCCGCGCGCGATAGACTTCGCCCATCCCACCAGCGCCTAAAAGAGAGACAATTTCGTAAGGTCCAAGCTTTGTACCCGGGGCCAGATTCATGAGTGGGCGCGATTATAACTCACGGAACCGGACTTATCTCAGCTGTCCCCGATCACGGTTGCTCAACCTCCACTCGCGATGATTGGAGCCGTTCCGAGTCGAAGCCATTCCAGTGATTCTTCATCCTCTCCGCGAAACAAGTTCCCCTCGGGACGAAGCCCTTTCTATTTCATGAAAGGTTGACGCCTGGCTCGGTGGAGGAGTACAAAATAGTTTTGCTAGGGTCAATCGTAATAATTCGAAACTGTACGAAATATTTCGAATGTTAAGCAATGTAAAACAACCAGGAGCGGACTTGCCCCGCGTATGTCAGCGCGATTTTCTGAAGGAGAGAACGGATTATGCAAAATGATACCCAGAGCAACTTCCTCAGGTACACGGCTTATTCGTTGCTTCCCACCGCTCTCGTCTTCGTTCTCTTTCTGACCCTGGCAATCTCCGCCGTCGCCCAAAGCGGTGCCACTTTTTATGTTTCCACAACCGGCAGTGACACGAATAATGGAAGCTTCGGCTCGCCCTGGCGTACCATTCGGCACGCCGCTGACAGCATTGCCGCGGGCGCAACCGTCGATATCCGCGGTGGCACCTACAACGAGTCGGTCAACATACCGGTCTCGGGAAATTCCAGCGCCGGCTATATCGTCTTCCAGAGTTATCCCGGAGAAAGCGCAATCGTGGATGGGACCGCTCTTGCCTGTTGCGATGGCAATGTAAAAGGGCTATTCAACATCGTCAACCAAAGCTACGTGATTATCAGCGGCCTCGAAATCCGAAACTATTCGACAAGCAGCTCGTCGAGCACTCCGGCCGGAATCTGGATAACGGGTGGCGGTAGCAACATTGAGCTTCTGAAAAATAAGGTCCACAACATCGTTTCCAAGTCCGAGAAGAACGGCAACGCTTTCGGTATATCTGTCTATGGAACCAGCGCCACCCCGATCAGCGCACTCACAATCAGTGGCAATCAGGTGTACGGCAACAAGACTGGAAATAGCGAAACGGTAAATGTGGATGGCAACGTCCAGAACTTCACCATCAGCAACAACACGGTTCACGACAACGACAATATTGGAATCGATGCCATCGGCTTTGAACGCGTTGGCCCCCTCGGACACGATCAGGCCACCAATGGCGAAATCAGCGGTAATGTCGTCTACAACATCACATCATACGGCAACCCCGCCTATGGCAATCAGTACGCGGCCGACGGGATCTACTGCGATGGATGCTCGTATGTCACCATTGAACGCAACCTGGTCTATAACTCCGATCTAAACATCGAGGTGGCCAGCGAACACAAAGGGCACACCAGCAGCTACGTCACGGTGCGCAACAACCTCGTCTATCACGGCAATTCAAACGGCATCTCGATTGGCGGATACAGCAGCGGCGTCGGCGGCACCGACCACTGCACCATCGTCGGGAACTCGCTCTTTGAAAACGACACGAAGAACACGGGCAGTGGCGAGTTTCAGGTGCAGTTCTACGCTACCAACAACGTCTTCAAAAACAATATCGTTTATGCAACTTCGCAAGGATTACTCGTAAATGACTTCACATCCTCAGAATCGAATCCGGTGGATATCGACTACAACGTCTATTACTCCTCAGCCGGTTCGTCTTCACAATGGATCTGGGAGAAAAAAACCTATACGGGATTTTCGTCCTACCAGTCCGGAACGGGCAAAGACACGCATTCCTATTTTGCCGATCCAAAGTATCTCAGTCTTACGCAGCCCGACCTGCAAGTCGAGCCGACCTCGCCCGCTGTGAACAACGGCATCAACCTTGGTCCTGGGGTGGTGGGCACTGTCGATTACGCAGGAAATCCACGGGTGCACGGCAATACCATCGACATCGGAGCTTACGAGCAGTAGCTCTCATCAAGCCCTGCGATCAAGAGCGGCCTTAACTTCCATGCTCGCCTTCTCAACGCCACCACGGATGTTCAAGCAATAAAAAACGGGGCTGCTTTATGCGACCCCGTTCCAAAGCAATCCAGAGTTGGTTTCGTTTACTTGCCGATTCCCGTCAGAGTGGAAGTCTGCGGGCTCCCGGCAGCACTATCAATTACCTGCAAGGTTCCGGTTCTTGTACCGGTTTCCGTCGGTGTAAAGACCACGCTGATCGTGCACTTGGAGTTAGCAGCCAGACTCGACGAACAGGTTGTCGTAGAAACACTGAAGTCTCCCGTCGTCGATATGCTGATGCCAGTCAGCGCTACACTTCCCAGGTTATCGAGGGTAAACACTTTTGCCGGACTCGACGTTCCCACTGTGGTTTTGGGGAAATTCGCTGCAACTGGACTCAGTTTTACTGCTGCGCCACCCGTGCCGGAGAGGGCCACAGTCTGTGGACTCCCCGGAGCGTTGTCGGTAATGGTCAAGGTTCCAGTACGCGTTCCAGAAGCAGTCGGGGTAAAGGTGACCTCGATCTTGCAGTTCTTCCCAGCCGCAAGCGTACTGCCGCAGGGCTTGGTGCTGCTCGTCAAGGCGAAATCGCCGCTGACCGCGATGCTGGTGATGGTAAGCGTCGCCCCGCCGGTATTGGTCAGAATTACCGACTTCGTAGCGCCCGCCGAGCCTATCGGAACCGTGCCCCACGTCAACGACGTCGGCGATACGGTCACGGTTGGACCGCCGCTGGAATTTACAGTCAACGACAGAGTCGTTGTGTGCGTCTCGCTACCCGAAACACCAGCAATGGTCAGGGTTGACGTTCCGGTCGTGGCCGTACCACTGGCGGTAAGTGTCAAGGTGCTGGTCGTGGTCGCCGGATTTGGGCTGAATGCCGCGGTCACTCCAGTTGGGAGACCAGAAACGGTCAAAGCGACGCTGCCGCTAAAGCCATTCGCCGGAGTAACTGTGATCGTGCTCGTCCCACCCCCGCCTTGCAGAATGCTAACCGAACTCGGGCTGGCACTCAGACTGAAATCCGGACCCGGCACAACATCGACAACAATCGAGTTGGACGGGATGCCGTTTGTGATCACAGAAAGGTTGTAGCTCCCAGTGGGGAGCCCTGCTGGCACATCGAACTCGGTCGTGACAGACGTGCCGGGTGCGATCGAGTGCGTGCTCTCGTTGTGAGTCGTAGCGTAATAAACGGTGTTTGGAGAGTTGGCCGGAACCAGCGTCACCAGTGGATAGTTCGTTGTTCCCTGGTAGTCGTCACCGTAAGCGTTATTTCCCGACAATCCGTTTAGTTGTGCGCCGGACAGCTCGTTGTTTGAGGATGGGCTGCCAATCGATCCGCTCAAAGCATTAATAGTTGGCGCAACGCCCGCAACCGTTCCTGAGGCCGGAGTATAAACTTCTACCACTCCCGTGAAGTCGGTGAACATGATCTGGCCAGTGGGAAGGATCATTAAGTGCCCATCGTACGACGCATCATTCGGGCAGTTCGTTGGATTTGCGGTGTTCGATAATTTGTTCGTCTTCGGATCGTACTCCACAAACTGGCAACCACTTAGAAAGAGACCGGGACTCAACATGGCGAGTACTTTGCCATTCGGCTCCAGTGCCGCCGGACCGTCAGCCTGATCCAAACCGTTCGCGGGAGTCGGACCGACGGACCATGTGTTGCTGGCAACGTCATAGATCGCGGTCCCCACGATGTTCCCGCCAAACTGAATCACTTGGTTGTTGTACATTAGCACCGCAGCGCCCAGTTCTTCGTCGTTCGGGTTGTACAACTTCACCGGAAGCGTTGGGCCGCACGACCAAACGCCGGTGCTCTGGTTGTAAAGTTCCGAGCCCTGACTCGTGCCACAAGAACTGGTCTTCGTATCCACCGTCAGCACCAGGTCGTTGCTCAACATCGTGAATCCCGATTCGTCATTACTCGACTGCAGAACCGAACCGGTTTCCGTCCAGGAATTCGGTCCGCCAAACAACGCGTTCTGCGCCGTACAGCAGTTCGACTGCATGTAAGTCCCATCGGCGAGTAACATGCTCTCCGCATCGCCGATCGTGGTCCAGCCGGACGGGGGGGTATTGGAGGTCCAGATTAGAGTGTTTCCGGAGATGGTTCCCACCGCGCCCAGGTTCGTCCATGCACTTTGA